>Ga0302285_10000999_pt1 | contig 15658 bp, 13 predicted proteins | sample III_Fen_E2_2_FD_200455 | JGI IMG/M metagenome (GOLD analysis project Ga0302285, IMG submission 200455) | Peat permafrost microbial communities from Stordalen Mire near Abisko, Sweden - III_Fen_E2_2 | ecosystem: Environmental > Terrestrial > Soil > Wetlands > Permafrost | place: Sweden: Abisko... | reverse complement strand
CATCTAGCGACTACAGTTGATGTGACTATGTATCTAGTTTCTGATTATTCCAGCAATAATTTCTAGTCTCCATACAATCTCGTAGCCATGCTTAATGGCTCAAAAAATGCTGAACTCATCAAGAGACTAGTGAATTTCCTAACAACTTGGACAATAACATACTCTGAAATACCCATAACAGTCCCAACCCTTGCATCAGCACCGACTATCAACACGAATTCTCAAGAATTCATCTCTATCTCGTAAACGACTAGACAGGAATATCTCTCATAACTTCCTTGAAATCTCCCTTTTTTTGTTTGTTTATTAGCTTAACGAGTAGTGGTGCAGTCAGTGCATATTGCGTGGTTGTCAAGAGCTCAGAATCCTCGCCAACACCCATTTAAGTTTACAGAGGATTCAATAGTGTTAACAAAGTAGCCTCAAGTAATTCCACGACATTCACAGCTGCAGGAACAACTGAGATTTTCATCCTCGATCTGACAGCATCAACAGCATATACTCTCTATGTTGTAGCTGCATCTGTTTCTCCAGGATTCCCAGACATGCAATCCCAAACGGATATGTATAAACTCACATTCACAACAATAGCACCCGAAGCAGGTAATAAGAGAAAAAATAAAGGAAAAATTAAAGATTGTAGTTATTTGTTTTTATTGGTAATTAATTCTTTCGTTACCGTTTGTCTCTTAGTGGCTGTGGTGACTGGATCAAGGAGAATCGAAGCAATAGTTGGCGTTCTTGTAATATTGTTGTTTTCTTTGTTTGTGGTGTGACAACAAAGAAGAATAGATTAATATCTTATCTCTGATTTTATCACATTTTGTTTTCATTGAAAAAGATCTATGACAAAAATGGTTTAGAGAAAAATATTGTCTACATTTCTTGCTCTTTGTATCTGTAATCCTAACAGAAAGTAGCATTAAATTTCAAATATATATCTTGAGTGATTCTTTCTTTAATTCCCTTCTTGAAAATCCAATCTTTTTAGTAGTTAATTAATCTTTCGTTCTGTTGTCTGTTTCCGCGGAGTAATTACTTATCTTCTTTAGATTAACAACAATTCTTTCTTTTTTATATTACAAAAGTCAATGAGCAGTACTAACGCCGTTAACAGAATCTCAGCAGATGACTACATTCCAAAGCGGTTCGGGCTCAAGTACTCTCCACCTGTGATAAGTAAGCTCTTCTAGCACCTTTGAATCTTTATTTTAAACAATTCAATCATGATACTTGTCTCTGATGATTTCTTCTTTGACTCCCTACTTTTCTTCAGTTCTGGAATACTTGGTCCCATCAACTGGTAAGCTATTTCATCACAAAATGAAATTGGATTTCCTTCGAAAAGACTCAGATACGGCCTAAGCTGTCAAAGCCATCTAACTAAAGCATGCCGCTTTCTTCGAGAAGGATAAAATCACGCAGGATCAAATAGCAAGTAAATGATTTCCAAAATATATCCAATAACTGGAACAAATTGTCTGTGTTTAACTTAAGCAACATTTCTTGACCTTCCTTTGTATTTTTAAAGAGCTTGTGAATAAAATGAAGACCACCTTGAAATCAGGAGTGCCTCAAAAACCACACAGATCCAAGGAAAAGGAAATCCTTCAGAGCCAGCAATATTCCCCCTTTCTAAGTGCTGAACCAAAAGTTTCTTAACCCTAAGTGCTCAACGGGAATTACATGCCAAATTATACTGCTAAATAAGCATGGCCTTCACCCATACAGAAGCATCTCCCGCACTAGGAGGAAGAGGATACTTTCTCAGCTGAGAAATCTCAAAAAGGAACAATTGCCTAGTTTAATACTTTAACGTCAGTATAACGAAAAGAGACTAGTAATACCTCATCCAATGCTTCTAAACCAAAGGAAATCACTTCATCATATGTTGCTTCTTCTTCAAACAAAGAAAACTCTAACAATGTTAAGAATATTAATAATAATGCAGCTGCTAATTCATAAGCTAGCAGAAATTCTAGCAGCATTACTACTAGCAGCTCCACTAAGCCGGTACAGTAATAGCAAAAACCTTCAGTTGCTCCTTCAAAGGCAGCCTCAGCTCCAATGGCAAATTACTCAATAGAAGAGGAATTTAAACCTTTTGATTTGAGTGACGACGATGATGACTCCGAAACTGAGAAAAATATTAGGTTACCTGCAAAAGCAGCTGAAATTAAAAAAATCAATGCAACTCCTGCTACTACTACTAAAGCAATTAGCACTTCCATCAATAAAGCAAGAACAGCAGTACCATAAGCTAGCCCTAAAAATGAAATTCTTTCGAAAGTAAAAAGTCCTCGTACAGCAACGGGAAGTTATGCCCAGAAAAAACAAAAGAGTTTTGGTTTTGAAGACATCTCAGAAGATGAGTCTAAAGACGAAGAGGAAGAAGATCAGAGAACAAACCCAGCAGCTAAGCAAACGACTGAAGAATATGATGAGGACTTCGAGCATTACGAAGAAGAGTTTGAAAGTAGCGTTGAGAAACCAAGCAACCCAAAATAAAATAATTAACGCAGTTTAACAAAAGTAGAAGATATTGACTACCACAACACAGATTTGAATAAAATGACTGATGAGGAACTCAAAAAGCACAAGGCACAGATGGACATAAATTTCATGAAGAACCAAAAGAAACCAGGCGACGAAGGGTTTGAATACGACAAGAGGGAGACATTCATTGCAAACCAATCCAACGAATGGGATGAGGAGTTTTGAATAGGAGAAAGAAAATAATAATCCAAAATGGAGGCTTATAAAAATGTTTATCTGTGTTCTCATAACAAGCACCTTAATAATCTTAAGATAGGGATGGCTATGAGCTTCATTTTGCTGATAGAAGGAGAGTATTATTTGTATTTTGTAGTATATTCTAGTGCTTTTCAATAACGTAAATATTGTAGATTGTGTTGATTTTTCTATTAGAAAAAGAAGGTAATAGTCTCTCAAAAGAAAGTAAATCATATCTCCCTTAATTTGCTAGCCAGAAACTCAAGTTGTCTCCCAATATACGTTGAAAAAAATTTGAAAATTGTCTTTTACATTAAATTATTTTCTCATGTTGTCTATTTCTCGAATTTGGAACTCTCAAAATAGCAGAGAAACAGTGCCTCAATACCTCAGACTCAGAAATCATTTCAACAAATAACTCTTGAGTTTACTATTTGGTTGATAATCAAGTAGTCCTTCTTGCAAGTATCTTCGGATAATCAGTCCAAATATCTACGAAGAAATAGTAATTTTTTTCTAATTTTTTGACATCATATAATATTATGAAGAGAATTCGAATTTTCTATGTTACTTAAGAAACAATCTCATCACTATTCCCTAGAATTGTAAATCTAAGGAAAGTTGGTATTATTTTAATCTGAGGCAATAAAGTTCAACGTCACACAAGATCTAGAAGAATAAAAGAAGGTCAAAGAGAAAATAGTTAGTTAATCAAAGAAGAAAACGGAAGAAAAGCATAGGTAATTTAAGAATATTCAGTAGGGATCATCTCCTCAAAGTCTGTTGATTTTTGATATAAAAAAACTCTGAGATTGGATAATGCACTGAAGAAAAGAAACTAACATAAGATTGAATTCTAAGCCTGATATTCCTTAATTTTAATAATTCCTGGGAGAATATGATATTTCAAAATTGCAGAGTGTGATTATGATAAGAGAGTATCTGCGTTGAATGTGTTGACTGGTTTTCTTTTTTTAGTGGTTTTAAATGAGTTTGAACTCAAGAGAATTGTGCGAATCCTAAAGAATTTTTGATATTTTTCAATTCAGAAATCACTTAAAAATCGACAGATTCACGAAAAGAAGAAACAGACTTACTTGAGGAGGCAGAAAAATAAATACAGACAGCAAATAGAGACATATGAAATTGATCTGGGCTTTACTTGCGTCGCTGTTTTCAGCTGCATTTGCGGCAACTACTTTCACAGAGTAATGAGATATTCTCACTTTGAAGATGTTATTTTGGAAATATTAAAACCAACGTGTAAGCTGTTTTTCTTGGATTCTTTACAAAATAGGATTATTGAAGTGGCTCTAACATGTGGAACGGTAACTTCTCCAAATTGCTCTGAATGCAACGCGAGTGGATCATGTACACGATGCAAACTAGGATACTTTTTGTATAAACAACCAGTTAGTTTTGATCCAGATAAAGGTATTCTTCCTGATACATACGCATGCGTTGAATGGTAATCAAGAACAAACATGAAAATAGTCTAAAATACTTGCATTTAATGAGGAAACTTAAGAAAATAAGTAATTTGAGGAGAAGAGGGGATGAATTAAAAAGGATAAATATCTTTTAAGTATTTCTCAACAACTCCATAGCAGCAGCATGAGCAGTTAAAAGTTCATATCAAATTTTTCAGCTGCTAAGAAAGTCTAAATATCAACTTTGCTGAGTGCGTTAAAACAAAAAAAGAAGCTTACAAGAGCCAAATAATTTAATCATACAACCAAATCATAAAGTTCATAGACTATTTGATCGGATTTTAGATTAATTACTATTTTGATTTAATTACATAGTCCTGGATACACAGCTGAGGTTTCCTAAGTAAAGATCCCTTGCGGTGATTGCGTTGACTTTCCGAATATGTGGTAAAATATAAATTACGATTATTGATCATTTGATTAGATTTCTTAAATTCTTCATCTCTTTCCTTTCCACCACACACATTTTATTCTTTTCTAGGTAGGATTCTCGTAAATGCACATACGAATATTCCTTGGGAGCTATGCAAACTACTAAAGGCCCAAACGATGTAATGCTTAGAGTATCTCTTGGCAGTGAGTCTCTTTATTACATTCGTGGCTCATCTGCAACAGGGTTTAGTGTTGCAATCTGCTAAGGATGCTAGAGTTTCTGTGGAAACAACTCAGATGTCTATGGATGCAGACCGGCATCTATTTCAGATCTTGATACCGTTTAATCATATTTCATTTGTTCTTTGGGGTACTTCTACCAAGGGAAGAATAAGATATGTGCGCCATGTCCTGCAAATTGTGATAAGTAATTTACAAAATGATTTCATTTTCAATAATTGTTCATATTCATAAGTTTTCCTTCTTTAATATTTCCCTCTTATTCTACATTTTAGATGCTCCGATGGTCTGAAATGCAATGAGTGTTCCAGCGGTTACACTGTAAACAATCATTAGGTTTGTGTAGCATGTACGTCTACTGTAGCCAGCTGCTTAAAATGCTATTACGCAGATGACAAAGATAGAAATTTCTCTGCTTAGCCTCAAGAATTCTCCCAAATTTCAGATGCACAGCTAGTTTCTAAGAACATCTAAATTCGATGCTCCTATTGTGCTGCAACCGCTACCAATAAGTAATACAAACAACAGCCTAATTTTATTTTTTTCTACTTCTTCTTCCTTATATTCTTCATTTTTTAAATTCCTTTCTGCTTTTTTAGTATGCCATCTGGAAGTATGACAAGTATTTCAATGGAAACGATGATGATACCTTCTTTGGATATGCTCTCATGCATCTCTTGTAGTTCTTTCGGGACCATACCGAATTCATGCAAAAGATGTGATTACACTTAAATCGGCGGTGTAGGAGAAATCCACACTACATCTCCTAGGGTCATTCCAACAGCGTAGCAAATAAGCTTCCATTTGAAATGTAGGACTTGTTATGACAACTTCTATTTAACCTGTTTGGGCACTTGTGACATACTAGACCCTGTTAAACACGCTAACTGCAAAGTACCTATGAGGGGAATCATGAATAGCTCCGATATAAAAAAACAATACCCTACTTTAGCCCTCTAAGTTGATGGAACTGGGAGGTTTATATCAAAGGACTTCACAATTTGCTCTAATGCTGACTACATGCTTTACCAGCCATACTGTGCGCTATGCAGAAATTAATATAAATTAACTGCACTAGGCGCTTGTGTTCCAGTTACTCCAATGAATGAAATTGCTCAATGCAGGTATTATTCATACACAACTACAGATATTTGCATTGCTTGCTAGCAAGGAAGTGTCTTTAATTCCATTTCCAAACAATGCGATTCAAATACATCTTCATACAACACAGCTACAATCACTAATTGCGATAGCTATTATGAAAGCAATGGACAACTGAATTGTCTGAGTTGCACACCTTCAGTCAGTGGAACCACAGGGTAATACCCCGACTACACGTCAAATGCTTGTGAAGATTGCTCAGGGAATTGTGAGAGTTGCTAGAAATGGAATTGGATGTATCTCCTAAATGATGCCCTTGCGTTGCTCACACCAGATTTTTCATAAGGTTAGCGAAAATAAAATAAAACTCACCAAAACTGTGAATATGTATCTTTACCTTAATATTTGCTTAGATGACTAGAACTTCTACGAGGACGTCTTTGAAGTTGAAAAGACGACCTGGTGCGATAACTGTCCAAATAGCAACAAATAAGATCCATGGACTGGTAAGGAATTTAACAAAAATTGGTTAACAAAAAAAATAAGAGTAAATAATTTCTTAGGGATATGCTACGGCTGCAGCAGGACAACATGCGGCTAGTGCAATTTCAAAATGACTTACCCACAATGCGATACTTCGAATCTCAGTCCAAAACTAACACTTCGAGGCAGTCCTCTCAGAAAATCTTAAACTCTAGATAAAACAGGCACAGCTTATGTAACCAAAACCTTCTTTTTTGGTTGTATTTTCCTTTACAATCCAAAATGTTAATTTCATTCATTTACTCTGTTTAGTGCTCAGATTACTAGGAGAGTTGCACTTAGATCTCCTATGCTAATAAGAAGCTTCTGAATCCATTCAACGCAGATTCGTCACAGTATTACAATGTCGCTCCTTGGACAAGAGCGAACATGTGCTAGACGCAATCAGTGATTACAAACTCAGCAGCATCAGACAGTGTGTTCTACAATTCGATGATTCAGAAGTGTGTTATATGTTCTTCGACCGCACCTGCATGCAAGAAAAAGTAGATCCTTATATTACTTTTCAGAGACATAAAACTGATTTTATTTTTGCAGGCTAATCATCGTAACCTTCTTGGATAGCGTAATAAGCACCTAATAAATGTGGTCAGACTATGAACCCACAATGACAAACAAGCCTTCTTCTAGTTCTCAGTATGTGTTTAACCCAATAGTGTATTCTCTGGATGATTTTCAATCCCTCAGAAAAACTTAAACAATCAATCTCAGCTAAATCTTAGGCTAAGCAATATCCTTCACATCATCAATGTACAACAAATACATCGATGAAGGTGTTGAAGAAATCGAGTTCTGGTTAGTTTTAGTCTCCTCCCTCAATGGCTCTTCTTTGGATAACATATCCATCAACTACAGCTTGGTTTTCTCATAAGAAGCCATGGCCATGATTCCTGCACTTGTCAGAGTCTCCGCATATTTCACAACTATGGCATCAGGTGATTTCACAACCATCGGAAGCTACCCCGTAACTGTTTACATGCTTTCAGATATTAAATTCTACTCATTCACTGAAATACACGTAAATCAAGTGAATCTCATGCATATCAGTGAAACAGACAATCAATATGATGTCAGCGTGTTTTCACTTAAAATAAGCAACGCCTTACTTCCTGTGACAGTGATCCTTCAGAACATGATAATCAGCTCTGCTGTTAGTTTAACAGATTAATTCTCGCAACAATCCATGACAGGTGTGTCCGCATATTTTCTCCTTAACTGCCCAAATCTCATATCCTTGCAGCTGAATACCTTCCAACTCACATAATTCTACTACCCCGCTGGAGTCAACTTCTACGACCCTGGAAAGCAAAACAATGCAGTGGTGTTTTCCCTGAATACAGTGATATTTTCATCTTTGGAATTTTACAATATTAACATTTTCATGCTCAACAATACTGAATCATAGATTGTCTTCAACAATGTTAAACTGTCCTAGACGATACTCGAGAAAGTCAGTTTCATCAAGGAGTCTCCACTGATTTCAGAGTCTCTCATCAGAGTAAAATCAAACAAAACAAATTGCTCTTTTTAATTTAAAATAATTTTTTCCCTATGTGATAATAATTTCCCAGATTGATCTGCTGACGATTACATTTACGGATCTCGTTTTGGTAAATTCTTTTCTAGTAAATGTTATGAATGCTGTTCGCTTTCTCGCTTCGGATTGGAATTTCTTAGGGACATTCTCTGCTACATCGAATATTGCTGCTACAGCTCTTTTTGAGACGAACTTGATTTCTATCAAAAATTTTAACATTCAACACCCAGGATCGACTTCTTTTATCCTCAATAAAGTCACACTCTTTAAGACCCCTCCCTATAGTCTCTACGTCACAGAAAGCCTCTAAATCAATCACAGATACTCTTAGGTCACAATATAAGCTGTAAAGAAAATAAGAAAATAACAACTAAAAATAACAATTAATATTTTATATCTGATAAAATTTTCAAGGTTGTATGCAATTTATCTGATAAGAAAGACACAATTCAAGTCACAAATTGTCTTTTCGATTTAACCGCTCCATACAATCCTTCTGGTTATCTCTTGAATGTCATGATTTAATCTCTAACAATTAAAAACACTAAAACCACTGAGTCAAACGATATTGAATCATAATGGTATCTCATGAACATGTAGTAAATCTCTTCTATCACTCTCAACAACATCAATTTCTATGGAAATTACTAGTTCCAAGGTATTTACATCTACAACCCTAGCGTCCTCAGTATCGATGTGTTCGTCTGCGGTGATAACACAGATACAAATTTCAACCTAGCCAAAACAAATTTCTATGCTGACACCATAATCGAAAAGAATTTTCTAGGAAAATGTTTTAATCTCAAATACTGCTAGAAATCCATTGAATTATCCAATCTGCAGCTGCAAAACTATGTCGGCTTGAATGAATCTGCATTCTAAATCGAGTGTCCAGCAGAAATTAAAAATAAAAAATACAACGATTCACCTGTCACTATTACTGATTTTACTATCAATAATTCTCTCATAATTCTAACTTCTTCGGATGATTTCGCATCTCCAATCGAGTTCTAATCTAATTTCCCATTTACCATAGTCATGAGCTCGATTATTATTTAATTCTCTTATCTGCTAGTTTCAACTTCAGTTGTCTCGATGACTTTCCCATCTTCCACAGGGATTTACGTTGATTCAGTGACTTCAACGATTAAAATAGTTGACTCATCTATTGGAAATACCCAAAGCATTAAGACACTAAATTCTCTATACCTTCAATGTGCGTCGATTACAATAGCGAATTCAATGTTCACTGATGGTAACGCAGACCAGTAAAGTTCATCTCTTAGAACCCAAGGTGGATAGCTCTATTTAAGTTCTCCTTCTATCACCCTAGTCGGAATCAACATTAGAACTTCATATGCTAACAAAGGCGGTGGAATCTTCATTAACGCTCTTTAATCAGCTGTAGTTAGTATCTCAGGGAACAGCATCTTCAGTTCATGTTCCACGAGTATATCTTCCGATACAGACGGGAAAGGTGGCGCAATTTACATAAGCTCCAAGTCCTCAGGGCTCTAGCTGACAATCGACTCAGCTCTCTTTGAAAACAATTACGCGAGGGTCTAAGGTGGAGCTGTCTACATCGAAACTGGCATAAGAACATCCTCCGTGACATTCACAAACTGCGTATTCAAAAACTCCTATGCCCCTCAAGGATCAGCATTGTTTTGGATCACAGAAGCACCCAATAATTCAGTGACTTTTTCCGCCTGCAATTTCATCTGGGAGGATTAATTCACGATTGATAATTTCATCACAACTAAACTCACATCGACTACACTTCCTTAGAACGACCCCTAGCTTGTAAGTGCTTGGGAGATGCATTCTTACATCTACATGATGTAAGGATGTCTAACGATGGATACTTGTAATTTTTTTGGGTTGAAATACTAGACACTTTTGTACTTAAATTAAGTGAACTAATTCTACGACAACAACTCAGTCATCAACGGATTCAAGGTCTTTACATATCCCTTGATATTTTTCAATGTCCAAACAGGTTCAGCTACGTTTTAAGGCACAACTATTAAAGAAGTTATGATTTGCGATCTTGCTATTTGTTCAAATGACATTTTCACGAATAACTTTTAAACCGATGCGTCTTCGATTATTCACCATACTTAACAAGCGTCTACGGTGCTTTACTCGGCAGTTACATTTATCAACAATGTCTTGAATTCGCCCCATGGACTCATTACATTTATGAATCCAGCAGGAAGCATTGAATTCATAGGAGGGACTTTTTCAAATAACATGAATATCAATGGTGTTGTTAATGTGATTAAAACTACCAGCTACACCAGAAGAATCCTAAGGGAATAATAGGGCTAAAGTGAATAGGAAATCATAGAAGAAAATGGCTAAAAACAGTAGGATTATGCAATTCCTGGAGCATCTACTGTTCAATCTCGAATTTTAGCAGCCACAAACTGGTGGGTGAAGCTCACAGGCACGACTTTCGAGTACAATAATGGGCAATACGGTGCAGCAATCAACACACTGAATTCCCCATTGAAACTAATCTCTTGTAGTTTAATAGGAAACGTAGCTTCTCAATACGGCGGTGCTGTTTACTTCACTGCATCCACTTCGGACACCACTTCAATTATGACATTGACATCTAGCACTTTCCAATAGAACCAAGCTATGATAGGAGGAGCGTATTACCATCAAGGAGTTGTACCTGTACTATCAGGCAACACTATTAATTCTAATGTAGCACTTTTGTTTGGGTAAAATTCTGCAACGTATCCTTAGTCCTTGAGATTGCTCTACAATGGGAAAACCATTTCAACTTAGAACTATGAGATAGCAAATTTTGCTAGTGGCTAAAGTTCTGGATTATTAGTAATTCAGTTGATCGACAGTGAAGGCAATATTTATCTTCCTGGATCAACAGCTACATGCACAGTCTCAACAAATTATGCTACAGTTGCTGCGAAACCTTCGACAGCGAAAATCAGTGGAAATCTCTCGCCAACTTTCAACTCCTACATCAAAGGGTTTAATATCACTGATCTTTTGTTTATCGTAAAACCCCCTTTGTCACTGAAAATCAAGATAATATGTGACGCGATTAAAATCCCAATCTCTGGATCGTCATCCTATGATACATCTTACTCTTTTCCTGTCTCAATATCAATGAGAAGCTGTAAGAAATTTTAACTTTTCATCCCTTTTTTCCCTTGATTTATTTTGAAAAGAAAAAAAAAGTTAAAATTATTTATTTATTTTTTAATAATCAGGTGTTGTTGGTGAGATTTTCTAGGCTGACTCTGGAAATTGCTATGCTTGCCCTTCTGGAAAATACTCTTTGGTGCTTGGATCCGAAGCATGCTCGACTTGCCCAAAAGTTGGAGTTGAAAACTGTCCAGGATATAACTTCATGAACGTCACAGCAGGCTATTGGAGAAAGAATACTTCCAGTGATAGTATTGAATATTGCAAGAATCTTCCAGCCAATTGCATAGGTGGAATGAAATCCTAAATGTGCTACGAAGGTCACATTGGAGCATTGTGTGAAGAATGTGATCTCTACGGGGAGGTCTGGGCACAATAGTATTCCCATTCCAGTGAGTATGCATGTGCATTATGCTCTACGGTTTCAGGGAATGTGCTGAAAATTCTCGGTGTGTCGTTGTGGACTTTGATAAGTTTGGTACTTTCTGTGAAATCCGCACAATAGCTAATTGAGTTGAATATTTGCAGGGAGATATTGATCAAGATATCCTTTATTTCAGCTGGCCGATCTTCATAACCAAATAACCAAACAAGCGTGCTCATCAAGATTCTGACTTCTTACTTCCAAGTACAAAAAAATAACATCACAGAAAAAATAACAATGATTTCTTTATCTTTAATTTGATTTTCATATTAATACCTTTTCCTAATACCTTGTTCCTACTCTTTTTCAAGGTTATCTCGATCATTTTTACATTCAATTTGAGCACTCCGTCTTTCTTTTCAAGTGTCTCAAACACCGTTGGAAATCCATCCAAATAAATGAGCATGTCCATGGATTGCTTCTTATTAGATATGGCTGGTGATATTCCTGTGACATATTTCCGCTTAATTTGGCTACTCATCAACCCTATGATCTATATTGGCATCGCAGTTCTCTACTTTATCTTCATATTCATAGCTTCTAAAGTTTCTAAAAAGTTCCACAGTGCTAACAAAAAAATCAGCTAACTTTACTGTGCCTGCATTTTCTTGTTTATAACTTTACAGCCGTCAATAGTCTCAGCTTACATTGCAACTGCCTCATGTCGAATCATCGCTGATATCTCCTATATCAAATCCAATGTAGCCTTGGAATGCTATTCTGCTTAGCACATATCTTACCTTGTGAAATTAGTCATCCCGATTCTCTTGATTTTTGTATTTTTCATCCCAGCTTTTTTCTTCCTGAAAATGTACTAAAACAGAAAAGTCCTCTACAAAGAATCCAGCATTAAGTACGCTCTTGGCTATCTCTACATGGAATACTAGCCTAATGCGTATTTCTGGGAGTTCGTGAAAATGTTCTAAAAAATAATGATCATCATTTTTATTAATGTCTACGATAGCGATGTCAAAGTCAAAGGAGTGCTGTCGTTTATGGTCATCGTAGTTTATTTAATCTTAAGCTATTCCTATCGACCTTACTCAGATATCGTCTTAACAAGACTTGATTAACTTGCGAATGAATGCTGTGCCATTTCTGTCATCATAGGAGTCTTTTTATATGATAATAATTTTTCATACCTAGTTGGGATCGGGTTCTTCGTGCTCGGCGCTTATAACATATTTTTCTTAGTCATGCTATTCAGAAACATATTCAAGGGATATGCAGAAATGATTGATGGGATCATATATTCGAAATTTGATAAAATTGTAGGCGTCTTCAAGAAATTCCCAAGGATTCAAACATTTTTGATCAAAAAGGTAACCCAAGGTTAAAACTTCTGAAATGGCTTTTTGACAATATTTTTCTTAAATTTTTTGAAATACTTAGCATTCCAAGTATGTGCCTTCTAAGAGAGTCAAGGAACTCTGGAGCATGGTTAATTTTCATATTAGAGAGTGGATGATTAGAAGAAAAGACAACCCAAATGCTCCGTTTGGACAAGGACAGCTTGAGCATGCTAAAATTCAACAGCCTTCAACTCCTGTCAATAAAACAAAATAATTATCGTAAGAAAAAATATTAATAATTCATTCATTCTTTTAATAAAACTTTGTGTTTCTTTCAATCACAAAAAAGAGATTCTTCTATCTTAACGGAGCAGAAAAAGCTTACTGTTGAAAACTAATCGCCTTCATCATAATCTCCAAGTGAAAAAGGCTTAAACAAAAACATCAAGAATAATGACATAGTTTCCATCAAGAAGGAATCCCTCTTGTGTTCTCCATAGATTGAAATGATCAAAAGAGATAGTGAAGCAAAGATCCTTGAGCCCACATTAATCAACCCTTCTTTGTCCTAAAACCACCGTCGTCCTCGTAATAAATTAATTAACAAACACACATATTACTATTTAAAAAAATTATTTACTTTTAAAAAATAAATTCCATTTATTTCCCCAAACAGAGAGTCGCTTGGAATTGAAAAAGATCATCATAAAATCGAAAGAACATCATCAAAGTGCAGATATCAGCTCCAAACTCTCCAAGGAAGAGGAGGAAGATTTCAATCTGAATCCCCCAAACTATCAAATCGAAGACAAAATTTAAATTCTTTCTCTGAACCACTCTACTTCCTCTAAAGTTGCCCCAGAAGAACAAGAAGAATAATTTAACCTCCAGAAAGATCTGTGAGATCAAAGATAAAAGAATTTGATGAATTTTTTGTCAGATTTGATTTATTTTGTTGTGTTGTATTCTACTGTTGTTTCTTAAAACAAATGAATAATAAGGGGTGTTAATTACTTTTTTTCATAATATTTTAGTTGTTTTCAAATATTTTCATTTAGATTATTTTGTTAAGTTAATGTATTATTATTAAAAAAATATGAAACTGAGCAGAAGAAGACAATTTATAATTTATTTAAGATGATGAAATAATGATCTCTGCATTCAACTATGTTGATGTTTTTCTCTACAAAAAAAATGATCCGAAATCCTCAAAAGTAATGTGATTTACATTATACATTTGATGATCTATTGGATAAAATAACATTTGAAAGCCTTCAGATCCTCTTTAACCAAGAAGTCATTTTGGTATTTTCTGACTAAAGCTATCCAATAGAATAATGGTTTGATCATTTATGAGAATCTTAACTATGGAAATCATTAAAGATAAAATAAGCGAAAAGAATTAAAAGCAACAAAGCCTTTCTTTTTTCTTTTTTCCGCTAATAAAGGCAACCAACCTCATCAGGAAAAAAATAAAGCAGAAGTTTCTGATAAGTATTTGGCATGATAATTTCAAACAAAATATCCAAACAAACCTAAGGTTTTAATCAATTTAACCCAAACTGGGAACTATCTCTTTGGATTTCTTTCCCTTCTTTTTCTCATTTGTGATAGTTAGAGTAAACTAAATTAGTAGTTCACACAGTTTCTATTTAATTGTGTTTTCGTTAGTCAATTTTTCCATTTGGATAATTGAGAAAAAACTGATTTTTTTAATTGTTTTTCTCAAATATTTTTGAGTTGTCTTTTCATTTCATCGTTTAACTGAATGTTCATTTCAAATAGCTTTTCTTTTCTATCAAAGAAATCAAATTACTAATAAATGCAGAAACTAAGATATTTTATGTAGACTACATTATTAATGGGAAATCTCTGTAAAAATTAAGATACTGTAATGGGATAATTGAATGAATTTAAACTAATTTGCTACTAGACCAGAGAATATCAATCATTATCTAAATAAGCTGACAAAAATCAGTGAAAAGTTACTACTTTCTTTCATTTCAAAATAATTATCTCTACTCATTTCGAGTTCTAACGCTACATCTCTTCTTCTTAATTCAAAATAAGGAGGAAATGAAAGTTAGTTGTCTCCTTCTTATTCTATTTTCAAATAAAGCATTATCAGTGATTACAAAACAGCAAGATATAACTAAAAAAGAAATTTTTAGCATCATAATAATATTGTTTCTTTCAGTTTTCAGAATTAATCAGCTTCCTTTGAAGTTAATATAAAAATCAAAATTTCCTTTCTTTTGTTTGTTTGTAGCCATACGATTTTGTGTGGGCCAGATAACATAAGATACCAATCAATCCCTTCAAATGAATTTATTCTAACACCAATAAGTGAAGAACTTAAATATTTATTTTGAAGTTGAACTAATTCCTTGTTTCCTTATTAGTCTGATTTATCAATGTCAATCAACTTATTATTATCTTTAAATTTAATAATGATGATTCCAAGGAAAGTCAAAATGCAAATCTGATATAATACCTTATTTTATTGAAATTTTTGTTTAATACTTTGATTTTTCTTTGAAAGCTTAGTTTACTGCACAGTTTGGTTTGTTTTTTCTCATTCTTATTAAAAAACCATAAAAAGAAAGGCCTGAAAGAGAAATAATTAATAGAAAGACAATTATCCATTTATTATCTGATTCAAGAAAAACCGCACTGTGAAAACTATTAAAATTAGGTTTGTAATATTGAAGATATGCTTACGCCATAATTAAATGAACCTTTAAAG
>Ga0302285_10000996_pt1 | contig 15669 bp, 12 predicted proteins | sample III_Fen_E2_2_FD_200455 | JGI IMG/M metagenome (GOLD analysis project Ga0302285, IMG submission 200455) | Peat permafrost microbial communities from Stordalen Mire near Abisko, Sweden - III_Fen_E2_2 | ecosystem: Environmental > Terrestrial > Soil > Wetlands > Permafrost | place: Sweden: Abisko... | reverse complement strand
AAAAAGTGTTGTAAACAAATCAAATACTTGAAAATTTGACTTTCAACTAATACAAAACAAATCTTTTCCCAGTTTGTTTTTGAATGAGAGAGATGATTCTCTCTTGAACAAATAGATCACAGACTCGTCCAGAGATTGATTATCTGAAAGGCTGTAATTTTTAAATAATAAGTTTTTTTGATTTTTGTTGGGTTGTTTTAAATAGATAACATTCAATTGAGTTAACAAATATATTTGTAAAAGAGAATAAGAATGTAAAGTAACAGATTTATCAACTCAACAATTTGTGTCTTATTTATAATCCAAAATGATTTCTTAATTAAATATGCTGAGATACTATTGATGAGTACTACTTAATAATAGCTCACGATAAGGAATTTTCAAACTAAATAATTAATACACAAACAAATATTATGAATATTGCAAAACTAACTACTCTAAGATTATTATTATCAATAGAAAATACCTTAACAGAAATACTGCCATTTATCGTACCATCTTGATTTCCAGTTGTCCAGACTCATGTTTATCAGTCTGATTAAGATTCATAAACAAGCCATTAATTCAATGAATGTTATTCCAAAATCAAAAGAAAGCGTTGTTTGAATCCTCTTTTTCAGAATGAAACTACAAAAATGATCTGTTTGTTTACTGGTTAGTATGAACGAAATACTCTGAGTCGATGCTGATATTCTTGGGATTGAAGCGTTCTTCTAATGCGGTGATGGCTTCCTCGCCCTTTTCGAAGCAGGGCAAAGATGTTCCATGGGAAAAAAACAGCATTTTAGCCAGAATCAAGATTCTATCCTGATTCTTCCTTGCAGCCAAGAAACCCCTGTTTGAATTAGCGCAATTCAATTTAGTCATTAATCATTCCATAATATTTTTACTTGTAGAAGAGTTATCTGTATGTCTTGAAAAGGTCGGAGTCAAATCCACCAAGTACATCGATGTACTCTGATAACAACTTGAATGGCACATTATTTTCAAAAGCTAAGCCTTTCCCTTTTGTATTGCAAACATTCAACATCATTAAGTATCTTATTTTTAACAGTTTCAATTTGTTTATCTACCTGGTGCATTGGAGAGTAGAAATCCAAAGTCAATGTGAACAATATATCCTTCTTTGTGGAGAAGGATGTTTCCATTATGTCTGTCTTTGATTTGTAGGAAATAGCATACCAGGGAATATGCAGCCAGGGAAGAACAGAAATTATTCTGAGCTTAACGAAGGTTCTCCCCATAAAAAACCTTAAAAAACTGTTGAAGAGTTATTTATGATTTGAAGTCTTCGCGCAGAGTCTTCTTAAGACTGTCGATGGTCACTGAGTTCTTCACGACCTCAAGGATTCCAGAATTAGGACCTAGACTCACTATTTCATATGGTCGCAGCTTTAAATTAAGACCACTGTCTTTGAAGATCTGCTGGAACTAATAAATCAGCTATTAAGCGAATTACTCCTGCTTCAAATTATCGCCTGTCTAGAATGAAGAATAAGACAAATCAGATTAGAAAAGAATTCAATGGAACTGCAAATATCATTCGCACAGAAGTTCTAAGCCTAGCTGAACTTACTTTAACGATGAAATGAACGAGTTTCCATGAATGGAAATGTGAATACGGTGATTTCCTTTTGATTCTTCTTTCTTATTCTGTTTGGTCTTCACCGAATAGTCTCTTCGTGAAGGCTTTCCGAGGGATAACCTATCCTTCTGGAAGTTTTATATCGCTTTGGATGCTGGCTTAACTATTGTCTTTAACCTTGACTGATTCTGTGACGTTTCTATTCACTTGATTTTCATCAGGGCCTTGCTAGCTGGATTCTTCTTGCTAAGAAATCGAAGACTGCAAAGACCCTTTCATGTCCTCTAGAGTCAACTCATAAGCACAAGCAATACCTCCTGCACCTGCACTCAATCCAGTGCCTTTAAAACTCTTTTCTGAGTCACTTGTCTCTGGTTAGTCAGCTGGTGCATGCACGTTCTGGAAGTAATTCGTCTAATTCTCTTGGAAGTCCTCCATTTCCTAGAAGACATTGGAATCGTAAGTCATCTGCTTGAATTGCAGATTCTACTCAGTGATTGTCTCCTGTAGGGTTTTCTCCATCATGGAATTAGACCTATTGCGCTCACTTTGATAGACATTGAAGAGCACTGAACCATTCTGCCGAGAATGAAGATAATCCTTTTGAAAAAAGAGTTAAACAGCATATGAGAAATCGGAGTAATTGGATAATATGTTTGATTTAGTTTTTACGAACACAGTCTAGGCCTTGGAAAGAATAAATTCTCTCTTCCAGTCTGGCAACTTCCTAGAGTCACTCTGCTTGGTCTTGGAATTCTTTTCTTCACGAGCCATCTGCTCTTCAATGTCAGGGCTGAACAGTTCTAAGCAGATATAGAACGGAGCTCGCTCTTTTGTTGAGAAGACTCTGCAATCACTAGGCACGATATTCAGCACAACGTGAGTGCGTATTTACTCTATTTTTAGAGAGTAATAATCGACGATGAGACAATTCATTAATGCTGGTTTTTTAAGAAAAATATCATTTTTTTGTATTTTTTGTTTACATGAGAAGAAGGGAACGTAAACAGATGCTGGGAGATGTTGATTGATATCCTTGATGTAAGTTCGAAGAGCTACAATCTTTGGATCTGCGAACTTCAGCAGCTCTGAGGCAGTTATGAGATCGTCAAAGAAATTAATCGTTGAAGAGAATCCACTGATGGAGTCTTATTAGATCAACTATTTCCCACTTCCTGATCTATTATCCTCTTTGCCTTACTCTCCTTGAGGAGTGTCTTGTTTTGGTTGTTCCTGCCAGATCCTCCTTTGATAGTTTGGCAGCATAATATGCTATGCTTGCATTTTGAATTCCTTGTCTATTTTAACTTCATCTTGTTCAACTGTGCCATATTTTCTAATCATTTCTTATGTCTTTTCGATTGCTTCTTTGTCGATTGCCAGATACTAACCTGTAGGATAGTCTAATCCAAGGGAGTGCATTATTTCATTGACGAGTTCTCTTTGGATTAGCTGTTTAGCCTTGTAATGGTCCTCAAAGAACTTCAGCAGCTACTCAGTTGTCCTTTCAATTCTGGAATGGATATTTAGCTAATACAGCTTGTATTGTATAATTCCCTTACGATTTGAGCTAGGTGGTCTGCTTTTTGGTGACGATTTATGAAATCGAGCGGATGTAGAAGAACAGAAGATGTGCGAAGTAAAAGTTCAGCAATCCTGCTTGTTTGATGAAGGTAATGATGGTTTCGTCCTTGAACTCTTGGTGAAATGCCATGTAACTGCAAAGCTGAGGGATGTAGTACTCAAGATCGTTTCGTTGAGGGTTCTTCGGATTGTAGTCGCCATTTATCCTTGGATTCAAAGCAAATCAAATCAGTTGTGTTTAGATCTTGAGTTTTATCTCAATCGAGAATCTTCTTGAAATAGCATTGTAAGTATCTAATAAAACTAATGATTAGCAGTATTCAGCCTTAGGGAGAGCAAGTATTGAAACAAATATGCTAGGGTTACACTGCTTGGCTAAAACTACACTACTCTAGCATTATGAAGAAGGCAAACTATTGGCGTAGAGCTTACAAATATTCCATGCTTAATTCCTAATTGCTCCTTTACTGTTTAGTAAAAAGTACCTGCATTTTTATAGATCTGTGATGAAGTGGCAATACTAAGGCGACGCGTCATCTGAAAGGTAGAGTCCAATCAATATCTAAAAAGGATCCTTCGCCAGCAATCTGTTCTTCAAAGTTATCCAAAGAAATACAGACATTAAACATTGCTAAGAGCTAATTGCAAGTACGTCGAAGAATGTCTTAGGGCTTGAGATGCTTTTTAAAGTACGCTTCTTGTTTTAAGAGATCAGCAGAGACTAATCTTACTCCTAACAAGAATTCATATATTAGTCAATTTAGCTCTTAGCTGAAATATTGCGGAAATGATACCTAGCAACAAGTGAGACATTTGCAGCAGAAGATCTTTTGTACGATGCCTGAATAATCAGAAGTGAGATGAAAGGCATGGGCAAGGTAAATTATATGCTCTTACTGTACTCGCCCTTATTCCTGGAAGCAAGGATTGCACTCTCTTCTGACATAAAATAAATAAATAGCCTGCGTTCTTGTTTCTTCTGGTGATTAAAATAAATTGTTACTTTCAGCAACCCTCAAAAGAAAGGAGATTACATCCCTAAAACATAAGATTAATTGACATGGATTACATGCAATTAGTAGATTCAGATTAATTATTAAAGATATCACAAAAAAGAGCAATTAAGAGACTTCTTGACTTCTGAAGGAGGAGGTTTTTAGGGAGTTGCGAATTCATAACCAATAACTGAAGATCAAGAAAGAGAGAATAACCAAGAGAAATATGTTGTTAAGGATATTAGTTTGATTTGCAAAGGTATTTGATTATTAGTTCTAAGATGTTGATTATTTGCTTCAAATCAACCATCTAAACTGTTAATAGCAGTGAGTCAATTAGAATTTTAACAAAAAAAAGAAATTTAGCCACAGTTTATTGCTAAAACACACAAATAGAGAGTTTGAGCATTGCTTCATCAAAATAAAAGAAGAAGAAGACATTGGATCAATCTCTAATACAGAAGCTTCAGGTTTTGCTTTTCATCAGATCATATTTATCTTCACTGAAATATCTGACTTCATGATTTTAGAGGTATTAAGACAATCTTAAAAGATTTGTAAAAACTGATCCAAAACTAGAAGCTGATATTTGATCAAAAATTAAACTAACAAAATAACGAAATATCTCTAAGTTTAAAGCTGTTAAATAATAGGTTGTTAAAAATTAAACAAACTGTACACTAAGAAACTGCTCCTCAAAAATTAAATGAATTTATTTCTGTTAGAATCTTTGACTTGGCTTTGTTTTCCTTTACAGAATTAAATCAACAATTATTGGCCAACAATCTTCAGTTGGAAAGAGAAGATGGCATAGATGATATTGAAGCTGATTCTGAGCACTTCTTCTATTAACTTTTATTTCCTTTTAATATTCTAGTTCTATGTCTGAAACTACTTATCTGGATATGGATTTTTCCATTTAGAATAATTTTCGCATGTGTTATTTGTTTGTTCTAATTAACTTATTTTGTTGCATCCTTTCTCACATAAATCTTATAAAATGCTCCTATTATCTAGGTCACTAGAAGCACATAAATTATCACATCATTTCCATAACAATTTATTGCTTCCAATTCAATTGCAATGAGTCTAATCAATCGAAATATTTGTATCCCAAATCTACATGAGCATTCAGTCTAACAGACACTATCTTTATCAGTTTTCTAGTAGCTGAAACATTAGCAATGATAGCTCAAACAATCTCATGATTTAGAAAAGAATCATTGATAGTTAGTCTGTCGACACAGTTCTAGAAAATAACTCAAAGCAACCTTATCTTCTAATGATAATTTCCCTTAAATTAATCAAAATAAGACCTGCTTGCATCAGCTCTTGATTGGGTCGATTGTATTAAAATGCATTCAAATTAAGCAAATAATAACTAAAATAACTCCTATCTATCATTTCACTCACTCAACAGAATTTGTCTGTGCAACTGAACAACCCCATGAGTAAAACTTCTCCTTTGTCGTCTCCTCGTTCTCGAGCGAACTCTTCTTCCTCGAGTTCTTCTGAAGAGCGCACTGAAAAGAAGGTTGTAGATGATTCTTATAAAGCTTTTATCCTGCCTCAGTATCAAGGTCTTTGCGACGAAAGCTTTCTTTAGAATAACATGCATCCTTCTTGCAGCGCTCAAGCAACGAAAGAAAAACTCAATGAAATAGGCAAGATGATTTAGCAGTCGCAAGCACAATTTGGAGTTGGACAGAACAATAGCTAAGGAAAAGAAAGTAAGTAACTCAAGAATGACCATACCATTTCTTGGCTTAAGAAACGGTTTCTTGATTGTGGAAACAAAAAGTACTTCGGAGATGAAGAAGACGTAGCACAACAGCGGTTCATTTCTGCGATCTACGCGAACATCACGCAATACCTGAAAACGCCTGAGGGAATTCAGCTCAACGACTTTAACAGGCTGCTCTAGCACTTCGATTTGCCTTTGTCTTACTAAACTCTCTCGCGCATTTACGCTCTGGCAGACTAAGACAGAGATTCCCATTTGAATTTGCTTGAGTTCACTCGCATGCTCCTCAGTGACTAAGCCAACAGAATCTACCTTTCGATGGTCAAAAGCAGCTCATAAAATCAGCCCTAACAGCTCAGCTAACTGAACTTTCTATTCTCGCCATCTTCTAGTAAAATTCCTGTCTCTCCCAGCTTAAAGTAGCAGTCGATTTCATTTAAACATTCATCGATATCCCTGCCATTTAAGCCTGTTTCTCTGACCTCGCCTTTTCGTCCGACATCGCTTTCTGCGCTTTGTATTTTCGTCTCTTTCAGAATCAACCACGATTTTCTCACAGAGTTTTTGTATGACACCAATTTCTAAGTAATTTTGAATTGTTTTTCATTGAGATAATAGGAATATTGTGTTCTTGTGAATGACATATTCTATTGGAAATTAGGTGAAGGATAAGAGTATAGGACTGCTGAAGATGCTCGAACTAATCAAAGAACACGGTCATTGCAGGATTAAGAACGAATTCGACAAGCGAATCATTCGCAAGTTGAAAATAGAACACAACGAGTAGCTCGGATTTGCTAGTCCCTTTCATTCTATCAAGGCAACCAGCTCAAACCAAGGAGAATTCATAGAAGAAAACATGCTTGACTTACTTGAATCCCAGTAAAAGATGAGCTAAAACAATAGCATAACGATATAGAAAGACTTAACAGCGATATCATCTGACGAGTAATCTCCTCTGTTGCCTGAGATTAATCAGTCAAAAGGAAAATATAATAGATTTGACTTCCAGAAGATTGGGAAGGCCAAGTCAGGATTAGAGAAATAAATGGACCAAATCGTCAAGCAAGCCAGCAAAGAGGGTTCTCATATGGCTAGAAACTCATTCCATTCTCAACAGCTGTCTCTTTAAGAGCTACAAACATAAGCTTAACTCGAGAGGACCATCAGCAAAGTAGCATCACAAAAATAGCTGAAATCACTTTAATTACCAAGCATCACACCGTCTCATGCTGTTTCTGACAATCAAAGTTAGATCATAGGAAACTTAAATCCTACCGATCTCATTAAGTTTCACAGCCTGAACGCTAACAACAAGGGGGAGGATAATACAGCCTCATCGATTTAAAACAACTAAAACAAAACGAACATCAACAGCATTGGGAATGCTAGCAGTATATTTATGAATTAGAAGCAGAACAACAGTTTGAATGGAGGCCACAACATGAGCAGCTTCTAAATGCAGTCGCAAATGAATATGAAGAGCATATCCCAAGCTGATTTCTAAAAAACCAAGGGATACTCCAAATAAATGGGTTTCTTGATGGATAAAACATTGCGGGAAGCTGAGAATAGCAGACAGACCTAGGTGGCAAAGAGGATCATGCACATCGAAGATTCTAAGGCCATCTTGGCTTACAGGAATAAAATGAAAAACATCTAAGAAAAAACTTAATTCAGGTCCAACAATGTCTCTGCATTCCTCTCTGCTTCCAAGAAAGACATTTTACCAGCTGACATACTCAATAATTGAGATTTCTCATGAAAAAATAGCATATTATTCAGAAATTAAAGCAAATTTACAGACATTTATGTGATGTGCATCAAGAATATTATATTTTGTTAGACTACTAAACTGTCTGTCATTACCAGCAAACCAGTTTGTAGTTCTATTTCGTTTATTGAGTGGAGATTTAAAGCTAAGTTTCTCTCAAAATAATTAAATTAAATAAACTCCATTACATCTATCAAACCTCTTAGCTTAATAGTTGTTTTCATTTGCAATCACCATTGATTTAGGTAAATTAGCTCCTATTTGCTAAAAATCACATTTTCATATTATCAATTAAAATGTATCTTGTAGCAGGATAAAAACCAGTTGTCTACAAACTTAGCTAACTACTAGAACTGCTAAAGATTAAGTAGTAACCATCATGGATGGGAATTAAGGAATTTAAGCATTAGATGCTTAGTTTTTGATTGCTTTCCAATTATACTATTTGGATTAATCTCAGCAGGATAAAATCAATCAATCAGGTTTAGTGTTATTGTTGTTTGACTTGTTTACCTAAAATTAAATGGTTTAATAATTCTGCATAATCCTTTCGATGGGATATTAAAATAAGGAAATATTATTGTTTGTTGATTCCAGTTTTTAAAAGTGAAGGATGTTGAAGGGATGGTTTATTTTTGGAATGAAATGGATGCTTCAAGGACATTAAGGATAAGGAGATGATTAGCGAGAGGACAATAAATTACAAATAAAAGCTCCGTGTTAATAATAAAGAACGAGGGTGAGCTGCTATAGATAAACTTATTAGTTCTAGAGTGGCGGCATGTTGATTGTGTGTGGGAGGGAATTAAAGTGCAAGATAAAGAAATCAAATAATCACAGGAGCATTTGCAGGAAGCTGGCTATCTAGTCGCAAAGTAAAATAAATAAACAACTTAGTTGCTACTCACTCACAAGCCAAAACACAACATTTAGGGAAGCGGCTTAGTGCACAAAAGAAGAGAATATCAATACCAATCGGCTGAGAGCCATGAAGCTCCAGGCAGATTCAAAGCAGCGCAAAGAAGAACTAAAGTAATTCCAGTTGATTTAGTAGTAATAGCAGTAATAGTAGCAGCAGATTCAATAGGGAATTTAGAACAATAATAATAGCTCCATCAATGGATAGAAATGGGCTTAGCGAGGGGAGATGAAACGCATAGAGAATTACACGTTTTGCATGAGTGATTTAGTTGGGAGAGGAGCATCTGGGTGCGTGTATCTTGGAGAGAATAGCATAACAAAGGAAGTGGTGGCAATTAAAGTCATCGACTTGCATTAAGTTAAGGATGAATACACATGGGGACTGATATGTTCGGAGATAGAGATCATGAAGAAGCTCAACTGCGACAATGTTGTCCGACTCATCGACGTCTTTTAAACATCCAACAATGCCTACATCGTCACCGAGCTCTGCGAAGACGGCGATTTAGTTGAATTCATGAAAAAACAAGCTGGAAAGATTACGCAAAGCCAAGCCATCAAGATTATCACCGACATACTCATAGGGTTACAGGAATTAGCGAGACACGGCATCATCCACAGGGACTTAAAGCCAGCGAACATCTTGATTTCTAGGAAAGATCAGTTTAAAATCACTGATTTCGGGTTTGCGAGAATGGTCGAGAAGACAGATTATCTCATGACTTCTCTCGTCGGGACACCGCTGTATATGTCCCCATAAATCCTAAAACGACAGATGTACACGTCCAAATGCGATGTCTGGAGCATAGGACTGATTTTCTATGAGTTGATTTATGGACAGACTCCTTGGCCTAGTAACTCAGTGATTGATCTCGTCAACAACATGTTCAGCAACCCTTTGAGATTCGCAACTGTTGGGCAGTCAGGTGACATAATCATGGAGAGCGTGAAGGAATTCATCAGATAATGCTTGAAGTTCGAAGAAGCTGATCGGTTGACGTGGGAAGATGTCTACAAGTACCCTCTTTTCAAGGAATCGCTTGGCAAGAGTACTAGCTCAGCTAACTTGATAGCCTCCTCCAACAACCCTTCTTTTATCAGCAACAACAATGGAATGCAGATGTCAAATAACTCAGCTGTGTTGTATGGGACTCATCAGAATAATAACTCAAGCGATGAGAGGGCAACATAAATGAAATCACCTCATTAGCATAGAGACTCTATTCAGTCTCCTTTTTAGCCAAGAGACTCCATGCAATCGCCACCGCAGCAAAGAGATTCGATTAATTCCCCCCAACAACAAAGAGATCCAATACAAACATAAGGTTATCAGCCAAAGAAAGCCAGCTAATTTTAGCCAACCAAAGCAACTAAAACAATTGCATTGCCTAGCAATAACAACAATAGCACAGTTAAGCAGCAGTAGCCTTCTTATCCAAATGCATAGGTATAGACATCTAAACAGCAGGTGATTCTAAATACCAATGGCAGCAACATAAATACTACTACAACCTCCAAGCCTTCAGTCAAACCAACACCAGCAAACGCAACATCTAACAAACCACTGTTCTAAAACAAATTTAATCATACGAATACTAATACGAACAGCACTGGCAATGCTCTGACTTCAAGTGGTGGCACATCAGCAACAGCAGGTACTACCATCATTCCAGGTACTTCTATTGCTTCCATCGCAGGCCTCGATTCGAAAGCTATTTCTTCGTAAGCATCACAGCAATATTCAACGAAGCCTAATTCCAGATAAAATACACTCCTCGTTTTGAAGCAGCATGCCGGATCGTTTTAAATCAGTGGCTCAGACAGCAGCAACGCCAGCAGCGACAAACAGCAAGCGGCAGCTTAACTCTTAGCGCAATAGCAACAGTATGAAAGCCAACAGTCGACTCCAAGACATGACAAAGCGAACAGACAGCTAATATCTGGTGAAACAGCTACTCTCACTCAAGGCGGTTACCCTCACGCGAGTTCATTCATCATCTCATCTAACACTGCCACCAGCCCCACACCATCGGCTTTCCAACATTCAAATAGTGGTGGCAGTAGTAGCTCTAGTAGTAACATGGTCGGAAGAATATCTCCTCCTTGTAAAACCAAGACACAGCTGCAAGGGTTACAACAGCCAGCTAGCAGCTTTATAGCTTCCTCCTCTTAGCCTCAGTCACAGCCAACTCATACAGTAACATTGAATTAATTACAGGTTTAGCTTAATTATTTTTAAAAAATTGATTTTAACCATGATAGAGTAGCACAGGGAGCTCTCTAAACAGCAACCAACTCCTTCCTGACGCATAGGCTACCAATAACATTAATCCAACCTACGGAGGGCTTAACAGCAACGATGCTAGTAGTAGTAATACTGCTGCACCAATGCTTAGCAGCAACGATAACAACAACAATACTAACACAGACACAAGCGGCTTTTCGTTTATTCACAAGCGCTAGAAGTCAGCAAGGGAGGTAATATCTAATCCTGCTCATGTGCCAGCAAACAGTTTCAGCATGCCTATGAATAATCCTACGAAATAGCCTCAGCAATTCACAGCTTAGTTACAGCAGCAATAGACCTACTCATAACCGCAATACTAGCAATTCGATAGATTCCGTAGCATCCAAACTGAACCAAGTGAGCAGCTAACCTAGAACAATTTCAACTCTCCATTCTAGCAGCAAGGCTTGTAGATCCAATCACCATATGAAGATGAAAGTAAGCCAGGTCAACTCTACAAGGACAGCTATCAATTGAATAATCTAGTTATTGACCCATCTGCTGCAGGATTCAATCAACCAGGTTATCTCTTAGAATAACCTCTCGTTACTGAGCCGTAATTGCCTGTCCCAACTGTGTTAATCTCTCTTGGAAACGCTTAACTCTAACAGTAGCAGTAAATGCAGCTATAACAAGGATTATTTTCAAAGCAACAGAGTCTATCCTCCAACAACAACAATATTGAAATCGACGATTATTCTTTGCTGAATACACCTGACAAAATCAACAGCAATATGTTCAGATTATCAACATTAAACTCAAACTCCAGTGGACAAGACCAGTAGTTCCTTTCGTTGGAGCAGCACCAGCAACACTAAGCTAAATAAATGTCCAAATATCCTGGAGGAACTCGCTCGATCACACCAACTAACAACTCCTCAGCATATAAGAAGTCAGTTGCTGTGCCGACGGGCAGTCAAACTCAGAATAACACACCAAAGCTGCATCACACAGACAGCTCTGAGAACTGCTCAGTCGCTGGGAACAACAACAAAAAGACTGTGTCATCATTTAATAAGTTCGCTACTGCGATCTACAATTCTGACGAAAAACCATCCAAATCCAACAGCAACTCTTCCTCCTAGAACACAACAGGGACAAGTTCGTTCGCGAAAAAGAACAACAGCAAGCAAGGCATTACCAGCAACAATCACGGGAGCATTAATAATAGGTTCTCTTAGTTTTCTAAGCAAGTAGCTGGAATCAAATCTATATCTTCGAATTAATTCATCCCCATGAATAACAAGAATAGATCGCCCGACAAACAGAAAAACTCCTTTGATCCTTTCAAGACAGCTGACTAAATCATATCCTACCCTGCAACCAGCACGATTAATCTCAGCAGTCCTAATGAATCTTACCCAATGCCGTCATCCAATGCTCCCTAGGAAAATACCAATAATAATTTAGAAAGTGCTGAGGGCTCCCACAATTAAGGGCTCAAGCAGCCACTCACTTGCATCCAGCTAACTCTTAGTCCTGCGAAGATTAACTCAGCTGGGTAGTAGTAGTTTTAGAACAATTACACAAACTCTCAATTTAAAGCAAACAAGCACCATGAAAGACTAGCAACATCTCCTTCCGAGTTGCCTTCTTTCAGCCCGCTACTTTAGCCGATTAACAGCAACAGCAACCATCCATTTAATTCCTACGATGACAACAACATCTGTTCTATGTAACCAGCACCAGCTAATACTTTCTATTACCCTGATTATAAACCATCAGGTGTTCCTGATAATGTTTACTCGAGTCCGAATTCCGTGGAGAACTCAAAGAAATGTGAATTTTATTCGCCCCATTCTGTAAAACAACAGAAATTTCAATTCGAGCGACCTGATACTGACACATCACCTGCTCCTCCTGTTTTGCAATCAACCACAAGCTAGCACTCTGGTATGGCAGCAGCTAGTCCTGCTCAAAACATTAACAATGCGAATTTAAGCATCCTAAATAGCAATGGCAGCAGCATTTTTAGTTTAAATAACACTAGCAACTACAACATTGGCTCAATCACAGCAAACTTAAACAATATTGCTATCAACAGCAGCAGTGATGGGCATAACTCCTCTGTTCCTCTGGGTATGCTGCCTTCTGGGCCGATGCACAAACATACTGCACAAAGGAGTATCTATGTCACTTAAGACATCTAGCCTGTATCAGCCATGCCTTCAGCTCCGAACTACGCTAACAATCTAAGCAAGGATTACTCTAATCCTATCAGCAATGCTTACAACCTTCCGAATAGCACTGCTTCTTCGAATCTAACCTTGCTAATGGGTCTCAATTCCCCTAGATCTGGCAATATGATATCCTATACATCATTCACAGCAGATCAAGCGATATCTTGGATGAACTTTTGCAAGTGTCTAGCCAATCTCTCCAGGATTCTCAACAACAGCAACTTTGAGAGATGCCATTTTGCTGGCAGCAATTGCATCCTCGAAAAGATGAGTTTCATCCTGCTAAAGAACGCAGCAATGAAACTCTATGGTTTCTCTGAGCTACTCACATCCTAACAAACAGACTGGGTAGCCAAAGGCAACTCTGGAAGATTCGCTGAGATTCAAACAGCTCTGTTTCTCTTGAATAATGAAGTTAACATAGCGTTCGAAACAGAATGGAACAGAGCCAACAACAGCAGCGAATTAATGCAGCAACTAGCAGCCGATGCAGCCTTCAAATCTGTTTTCAATAAAGACATCACAGCTGCCAATGACGATGACAACGCTGAGTTCTACAGGATTAGCAAGAAACTGGTGACCAATCTCATTTGTCTGCTGCTCTAGCGACAAAAACCATTGCTATTACTGACCGCCTCTCAATAGCTGGCTAACTCTAATGAATCACTTGGATTAGACAAAAACGATTTAGTTTTGTTTGCATTGCTGGATGATTTCCTTTACTACCATGACATCCTGACTGCTAACATCGAATCACCTTAGACATTCCCAGTGGTTCTGGCCATCAAATTCACGCCATTTTTATAAAAATTCGCTAATGCTTATAACTATCTCACATTATCGACAACAAAACCAGATGCTTCAGCTGTTGCTAGAATGACTGCTAGAGCACATGAATTCCCATGATTTTGAAATGCTATTAAGAGAATGATTATCACAAGTGCTGTTTTAATTTGAAAACATTGCCTCTTTTCTTAAAAATAACTTGTAAAATCTGTTTTAAATCAAAATATTCAACTTCTTATGACATTCTTAAATAGATTTATCATTCCAATCTCTCCTATTCATCGCATTTACTATGCTCAAGGGACTCACAAAATTGCATTTAAACTTAAGGCCAAAACAATCCAGCAAAAAAACCTTAATAAAAATATTGGTATTTTTAACATAAATTGAATGTTGAATAACGCATCGCAACTTCCTTTCTTTGTTGCTTTTGCCATGGGATGTCTTTCAATAGCAAATATAAAGACAATATGGATATTCAAAAAGCAATTACCTCCCTGCCTGCTGCTCATAAAGAACCAAAAATGAGTGCTCTCTACAAGAGGTTGCGAATATTTTTAGGTAAGCTGATTCCCTCAGGCTTAATGTACTTACTTGCTTTCTGGAAACAGAAGAGCAATTAATAATGGCTTTTTCTTTATTATCTTGATCTTTTTTTGTTGTTTTTAGTGTTTGTTGTTGAGTGCATGGGATGAACAATATGTAGAGAATATTTGAATATAAATTAGTTTCTTTGCTGAGGAATGGATTGTTAGTTTCAAGAAGACATTTAGTTTCATTGAGAAAGAAGAAGCTGCGAGAATGAATGATGATGAATGAATATTATCATTGGTATTTGGGAGTGGCTATGCATCTAAGTGAAGAATCAACTTCACTTTGCACTGTGCTCAACCAATTTGAATTGGTGGATTGTTTTTGAAAACGATTAAGGTCTATCTTGATGAACTTGAGCATATTTACAGGATACTGCGAAGAAGATAGCATTGTGGTTTGCAGATTCGATAAAAACTATCAGGATAATCTCCTATTACAATGGGTGTGCTAAAACATTATGCAAATCCAATTTATCAATATGCGTTCTTCTTCTTTGGTATCTTGTTCGTTGAGATATTAACATTTAGATTAAATATTTGATTGTGCAGCTGATATTGCTGTTAATAAGATATCCACCCCTCGAACTCTAATTCAAATAAGCAGTTAGAAACAAATGGATTTTTTAATCAAACAAAATCACGCATGAATGCTGGTGGGGATTGAAAATTAATTAATTAATTCTTATCATTTAGTCTTCCCAAATCAAGGAAAGACAGGAACGAGAGTGATGACTGTATGGAATAACAGTTTAATATCCATTATTAATTAATCCTCTTATTGAAAGCCAAATCAAAGCGCGAGTGCAGCATTGAATAAGGAATAATGATTGAAAAATACAAATATTATTTTTTGCTCTGCAAGCTCAAGAGAATAACAGCGCATAAAATATGATAAATCAAACATAATTGGAATTCAGTTTAATATTAAAGCATAACTCAAAATGGTTTGTATTGCTGAAAAGATTCGTATGATGAGTGATTTTAATACCATTATTTGTGTAAACTAATATCAAACCTCACATTTGATTGCTTCTGAGGATGGCTTCTTAAAGTTCGGGGTCATCACAGTATTTTCCCATGTCTTCTTACATCTGAACCGAATCAGATTTGGCTATTTGAGGGGGAGGGTTGTTGATTTTGGCATAGACTTAATTAATCTTCTGTACTTCTTCTTAGTCTCGTTTGAACTAATCGTTATCGTCTTCGTAGTTATTGTAGAC
>Ga0302285_10000995_pt1 | contig 15680 bp, 4 predicted proteins | sample III_Fen_E2_2_FD_200455 | JGI IMG/M metagenome (GOLD analysis project Ga0302285, IMG submission 200455) | Peat permafrost microbial communities from Stordalen Mire near Abisko, Sweden - III_Fen_E2_2 | ecosystem: Environmental > Terrestrial > Soil > Wetlands > Permafrost | place: Sweden: Abisko... | reverse complement strand
GGAATAAACTTGTGATTCAAATTGCTTTTTTTATCAATTTGGTTAATCTCCTTGAAGCTTATCATATTAAAATAACAGTCTTATCAAGTACAATGACATAACCTTTATGATTTAAACTTGTTTATTTACAAGCCAAGACCTTTTTAGAAAGAAAAAAAGAAAAAGATAATAAATCCATAAGATTCTCTTCAATTTCCAATTGAGGTAAATAACAAAAATCCCCCAAAAAAAAGTTAGAAAATTAGTTTGAAGAAAATATTTAGCCTTAAACAGTACAAAACAGCCTCAAATACTTTATTCTAAATGGCTTTTGTAAAAAGTTTACTTTTTATTGTGATTGTTTGATTTTGAGTCTAATCATACCTTTCAAATAAGCAATAATTTTCATCAAAACATATTTAAACCCCAGCTTAAGTTACCACTTGCCCTTGCTTAATTACAAACCTATTTCCATTATGTCAACAGCAAACAAAAACAATACAAATATGATTCTAATTTTTTGTAATTAAACTTTTGAAATTGCATCGATTCCTAATTTTCAACAGTTTGCGTGGGAAGTCTAGCTGTCAATTGGCTTAATGCTGAATTAAAGAAAGAAAAAGAAGCCAATAGTAGAACATAAATTAGTTCTATCAATTAGGCTATGAGAACACCTTCTTCTGCGCTGAAAAAAACAACTTGGATGCAATATTGGAGAGAGCGAAAGAGACTAAAAAGAATAAAGGAAGATAGCGAAGAAGAATCAATTGTTTCTTATCCCCGCAAGGTAATTTTCATATTATCCAAAGGGGATAAGTTGGTAGGCATGCCCATTAGTTTGCAATGATCTAAAATAATTTTTTTATTTAACTGATCAAAACTTACAAAACTTCATGCTTGATAGGTGGAGCTATCGATGGGAGAGCTAAGTAACAAGTGGTAAATTCTCTAGACGAAAGCTTGCACATCTAATGCGATACCTGAATACAACATCTATAGATATGTAAAGCACACACAACAGCAACACCTACAATATGCAAATCTACAAAATTGCTTTTTTGTTTTACTTCTATTTTCTATCCTCCAAAAGGAAACATTGTAACTTCTACTAGAAGTTCTCAAACAGTATTTTCTGAGACTCGGAAACGCTGTAGGAACTTTACTCACAATTATCTTGTTATACACTCCTATTTCTGACAAGCTAGCTAGCATATTGTGCTTCTCAATGTAAACTAATTATCTAATTTTACTGGATATTATTTCTCCAAGTTAGGAATAACTAGAGTTCATTAATGTAATTTGGTTGATTTGCTTTTTTCTGTAAAACTTCAAATTCTAGTTATGAATACAAATTACTCTAGATAAGCTAGCTTGGATTCGGTTTCATATGTCTACTCCTCAACAAAGCATATCTACTGAGAGTTAGAAAGACACTCAAGTTAGGGTTGAATACCCCAGAGTATACATTGTTTAAGAAATTTCAGGATAAAAGCACAATCTCCGACATCAAGAAATAGATCCACTCGCATGGAAACGATATGCTCAAAATACAGACTTATGTCTCAATACATACTCCCAACATCAAAGTGAATTATTTTTGAGATTTTGAACTTTTAATGCTAAAATGGATGAATAAATAAATTGCTTGTTGTGAATTGTAGATAGGGGATATTTTGCTGCTGAAAAAAGGAGATATGGCACCAGCTGACTGTCTCATTCTTGACATGAAAGAATCGATCTGTTCAGTTAAAAATGCATTTGTTATCGGATCAAACCAATTGGATATCAAAAAACCACCTTAATTCACTTAAAGTAAGTTTTCTAAGAATTTTTTGAAAGCTACATTGTTTTTCTCTATTTTTCTCAAATCTCTTCAGTTTTTGTAATATTACCCTGCTTTAAACCATCAGTTTTAAGCAGCTCTAAGATCAAAGGTCATCATTTTGAATATCGCAAAATGCTAAATGGCTCAATTGAGTTCGTAAACGCAGATGATCATGCTGATAATTTCAGTGGATTTATCAAATTAAACAAAGATCCAAGTGGTGAGTCCTTAAGTGATTGCAATATGATCTTTCGAGGTTAAGAGATTGTCTTCGTTGAGTGGATGGTCTGCATAGCCCTTTATGTCGGACATGACTGTAGGTTTTACTACAATCACAAGAAATCTCTTTCAATCAATGAAAGCGGCAACTACAATACATCATAGTATTTCCTGCTGTCATATTTCTTTTTATTCTTATTCGCCTTGATATCTACACTGTTTGACTACGCCTAGCCATTTTATATGTTTTCCCATGCCTTTTAGTCGACTGCAAATACTGGAACAGTTTTCTTTGGTAAAATAATGGGTCTTACAATGAAACGGGGCAATAATGTTTGACTAATAATTGCTTTTAATAGTCATATCCTTTTGTTTTTAGGCCACATTCTTGAGTACATGGTTACGCTACCAGCTATTACATATGCATTCTATGATTTGACTTCACTTTTGGAGAACTACTAAGCACATCAGAGATTCTAAAATTGTAAAAAATATTTGTTAGTTATCTCTAAAATGCTAAATATTTTTTATTGAATTGACTAGCTAAAGAAGAGCAAATTCAAGCCCCTAATGCTGATTCTGAAAAAAAATAAGAAAACATACAATAATTCAATGACCAAGACCATAATGATAAAGAACAATAAGCTGCAAGTCAATGTATTACTTCAAAGTCACCTTTGTTCGTTCCAATAGACGGTAGATCACCTGGAGACATGTGCTTAACTACTCATGCGATATTCGGGAAAAGTGGAACTTTAACGTTAACTAAAGACTGCGAACTCAGCTCAATTTCATTTGGAAAGAATATCTATAAAATTGAAATGAGCAAGCTAATCGATGAGATGAAAGCATAAAGAGCTGTAGCTAATTTGAAGGAAAAGAATAATAAAGGTAAATAATGGCAAGAATGATATTGATTTGTTCGATAAGATAATGATGTTATGTTGGTTTTTAGAAGAAATACTGCAACTATCATTTTCAGAGATAGTCAATGCCAATGAGCACCTTAATGGGGAAGAAGAAACCAAAAAAATAGTCCAATCTATTCCTGACAGCAAGAGGTATTTATCTTGTTCACCATAATAATAACGATTTTAATTCACCTAAAATACCTACAGAAAATAAACATTAGAAACCATATAGATGCTTTCTGCTCGAGGAGGCTCAGCATATGGAGAGGATACCATCATTCCCGATCGATGCATGACGAACTTCAATTAAGGCGTTCAAACTGAGGCACCACTTGCTTCTTCAAACGAAGCTAGTCTTGGATCATAATCTGGTGATTATTCCGAGTTATTCAGATTATCAACTCCATAATCCAAATAATCTAACAATCCGACGTTCTTTAAGGCTCCTTACTTTGAATCCACATCATCAACTCCTGCTAATAAAGACGAAGAATCGAGTAGAAGTGATGGAAGTGTAAATCCTAATAATTTTACTAACCCCTTGAAGATTTCTTTTCATCAATCCTCTCATGGCTTGAATAAGCTTGTCATGTCTCCAATCTTCTTTAGTCCTTCTCATATTCAAAAATACGAACAGCAGGCTAATTCCCCACCGCACAGTCGAGATTAATCTCCTTCTGAGGCAATTTTCAGGAACGATAGTAGCTTCACTGGATCATAATTCAAAATGGATTGTAGCAGTTTTAGCTCATAGATCGATAGTAATTTCACAGCTGGGATAGAGAAATACTGCTAGAAACAAGAAGCAACAGATGATTCTTCTTAGACTCTTGGAATGATAAAAGATAATGATATTCCCCTAGATTTCTCATTATCTCACTATAACAGCATACGAGAAGGAATTGAGAAAAATAGCATCGATAATTTTTAGTTATTAGATGAAAGAGAGTTCATTAAAGATTTTGCATCTGCCTCTGATAAAGCCAATTTCGAGTAGGCAATCACGGTAAGGAGGAAGATTAATAAGACTTTTTTTACTGAAAATAATACATAAAAATAAATAAAAGTTCATTTTATTATTTTTTTTTGACACGATTCCTATCTTTTTCAAGGCGATCGGCGTAACTTCTTATTAGAAAACGAAATACATTGTATCTCATTAAGCTATTCTATCTGACACTCTAAACCCATAGGACAAAATCACCTAGGACTTCATTAGCTAATTAGGATTTGAGTTCAAATGCTCCAATAAAATAGAAGAAGATGGGAAACAAAAATATTAATATATTTTCACAACGCATCCCGAGAATTAAATAAAGATTTTTACGTTACTGATGCCACCATCGTTTAATGAAAATTTCACGAGATTCTCCATCATAGTCAAAGAAAACTCCTCACCAAAATACACTCTCTATGTCAAGTAAGCGAAGATAACAGAAATGATCGAAAAATAGTTGTTGTCTACAATTGTAAACTTTATCAAAACGACATTTTTTTTGTGCGCTCCAAAAAAAGAGAAGAGCTGATGAATCTGCCTAGTTACATATAACTTACTCGAACTTAAACTAAATTGGAATATGAGAAAACAATCCTCAGAATCATCAAGCAAGGAGAGACACCGTAAGCGAGAACGAAGACAATGATTTTTAGCTAATAATTTAATTGTTGTTTGGATATTTTCTTTGTTTTTTTACCAATTTTATGATCCGTTTATTTTAACCTAAAAGTGTAGCATACTTGAAGAGAGAATTAGACGAATTAGAGGTGATTAATCTAGCAAATGCCTATGAGAACGCATGCAAGGATCCAGAATTCTGCTAAAACAAAGAGCAAATCATCAATTACCTCTACAAATAATTTTTCACGAAGCTAGAATTACTGTGCATTTTAGGATTAAGAGAAATCGTTCGGAAAGACTCCAGGAACCTAATTTCAATTCTGAATCAATCCCACATAAAAACATGGATGCTCACAGGTGATTCCTTCTAGAGAGCTGTTCCAACTGCTTATTTATGTGGGCTATTTGAAAAATCTGAAACATCTAAAACATAAGATACTAAGAGCTTTGCTGGGAATAATAATCCCCATAATAAATCTCACCATACATTAGTATTTGACTGTAAAAATAAAAAGTACACTACGGATGTAATCAAAAATGCGTTAAATATCTTCAGATCGAAGCTCCAACCGAACATAAATCCAGATAAATAACTTTGTCTCCGTAAAATGACATCATTTGTGGCAAACAATGAAGAAGAAACATAATCATTTTTCAATATTCTGGTATCTGGGAAAACCTTTAATATTATCACTAAGGATTCATATCTCTGTGATCACTTTACTTTCCTGCTTTTTTTCACGAAGAATCTAGTAGGATACAAGTTCACAAATTCACAAAAAGCTTATTTCATATCTAGACTCAAGGTATGTTAGCCTTAATCGAAAATTCTAGGAATTGGAAGTAATCTAAGTGATTTCTCGCTTTTGCAAAAATCAGATTATTCAGTGGAAATCGTAGATTTCAACAAAAAAGTAACAAAAAAGAAAGAAAGTTTTGTTAATTTGAGTTGTTTTAGAACATAAAAAACAAGATATCTTTTTTTATTTTTTATTTTTTTGAAGAAAGTATTTTGCAAAGGCAATTCAGTAGCTAGGAGCATGGAAGATGTTATTCAATAACTCACATTCCAATCTGCGAAAATCTTTAACCGTCAAACTGATATTATCAGAATTAACTTCTACCGGAATTTCTTAGTACTTCTCCTTACCTTTCTTTGGAAAATATATGAACCCTAATAAGGAAATAACCTCCTTGGTTTTACATATTTCAGTTAGCTTCTCACATTGTCACCTTTCATCTCAACTATCTTCATTAGTTTAAAATACTCAAATTGGTTTAACTCCTAGAAACCTCAAGAAATAAGAAATCCTCAATAAATACTCTAAATCATCCACAATAGGAGATTAAAATAGGACAGTATTATCTCTTTTATGAAGAGTATCTTTCTTCCTGGAGTTCTTGATAGTTTATTTATGTTTGCCCCTTTCCTCAGTTAGCTTAATGGGTCCATATCTGATAACAATGGTCAGCCAATTGGAATCGAAGCTGCAAATTATTTCGTTTTTCTGATGATAACTATCATCGTAACCATGAAGCTATTTGTGTCTAGGTACTTCAACTTGAGAATATCATTTCTGGGATTTCTTTCTGTGTCAATCCTTGCTTTGGAAGGCTTCTTCAACCCAGCAATATAAGATTTCATGAATTTAAATTCCTTGATTTTTATCTTCTGCTGCATTCTTCTTTCCTTCGCAGTAAATCAGGCTTCAAGAATACTTCTCCCGAGTCATTAATCCAAAATCCCTAAGTTATCCCAGAAATTCAATAGTTTCTTTGAAACCCTCAGGAAACGTGCTTATCATAAAAAATCAACTTCTTCCAACAGCTCGAACAAAATGCCCTTATCTTTCCCTAAACTCATCTAGAGAATATTCCAAAATAGAGAGACTGACAATATCCTCTAGGAACTCAACACAGTAACGAATCAATCAGCTTCTCCTTTGTTTTTTGAAAACTTGTTGACATAATTTTTGACCATATTATCTTGATAAACTAAAATTAGGAAGATTTATCAATCTCCCAATGCAAGACAAATATCTTCACATTAAAATTCCTTTAAGAAAACACAGAAAGACAGTACATTGATTTGATTTCTGAGAAACACAAACGTTCAGTTTAAATTGGATTACTCATCTAAATCATCAGTATCGAGCTAGCTTATGCATTTTTCAGTGAATATGAATTCAAAGAAAGTAACCAATTTAATATGAGCTTTGCCATGTCCTGCGTGCTATTAATCATCTGGTTTCTGACTCTGACGAAATTATTTAAAAAATATTTTGTCTAAATTAACCTCTGTATTTTTCTTGTCCGAGTTGTCACCAGCATGGAGCTCATTTTCTCAAGATAAAGCGGCTTAAATTCATTCTAGCAGATTGTCATCGCGATCGTTATGAGCTAATCTAGTTACATAAACCCAGTGATCTTTGGTGGATCGTTTTTTCTCATTACTATTATGCATTTAGCAAATTTTTTCATTTCTTATTAGAGCTTTGAATTTTATATTCTAAATGAATCCCTTATTCCTGGTTCATCTTTCCCAGCACAAACTGACCGCTACATTTTTGGAATTGTGGTTTTCTTCTATACAACCCTGTCATTAATCATCTTTATGAATAAATATCGGTAAAAATTAAGATTTTTTTTAATTTTTCACAATCTGAGGTTTCTTTTTAAAACAAAATTAACAGATAGGATTACCTCTAAAGACTTCATTTTTAGAGGGAGAATCACATATATTATGAAACCAAGAAAATCCAAGGTGTGCTATCAATCCTCATGCCAAAGTTTATTCGTGACAAAATCGATAAAGATGGTGAAGTCCAATTGCAAGAAGATTAAGGTGAAGTGTCCATTCTATTCTGTGACATCTGCGATTTTGAACAGATAATCAACGCTGAGTAGGAGAATATTGTGCAATTGCTTGATAAGATCTTCCGATAATTCGATGGTTTCTGTGCACATTCGGGTATGCAAAAGATCGAGACTGTAGGAAAAACCTACATGGCAGCAGGTGGACTTAAAGATGCTGAGAATAAGAATAATTCGAATAGCAACATGAAATCTAATAATAATTCAATAAATCCAGTTGCCCGTGCTGTGATTATGAGTTTTGAGATCATCGAAGCTATGAAACATCATACTTTTGGAGCGAATGAGAAAATCAAAGTTAAAATAGGCATACATTACGGAAGAGTCATCGCTGGAGTGATTGGATGTCACAAACCATAGTTTTCCTTAATCGGGGATACTGTGAATATGGCGAGTAGAGTCTGCAGCACAGGAGAGATAGGTTAGATTACTATGTCAGATCAAGCATACAGTGAAGTCAAACACGTAACAATCTTTGTAATAATCTATTTTATTTTAACAATTCCTTTTTTCTCAGGTACCTTACATCCTCTTTACGCAGAAGAAAGCCTTTGCTAAAGGTAAAGGTGATATAACAACATATTAAATTCAAAAGAAAGCTAAAACATCCAAGATGATGTCAGCGACTACTCCGTTATCATCTGAGATCTCTCTTAGGAATCAAGTCATGCAAAGACAAAGCTAAATGAAAAATGCATATTGTACAATTTAAAATAACAAACGAAACAAAACCACTATTTTAAAATCAAAATACGACGATAAGCCTATCGAAATCCTTGAAGATAGCAATCTAAAAAGCAGTAAACTCAGTGACAGTAACGGAAATGGTTTGGAGCAACAACAACAGCAACTACAGAATATGTAAAACAGTGGGAGCTCCTCTCCTAGCATAAAAAGAAGACACACAAGTAAATTTGAATCTTCAGCCTTTTTCTTCTCAGTGGAAAATGACAAACAATAAGAACTAAGCCAATAGCACTCGCTTGAGTAAAGTGAAGAAGAGTTTTAAATGAAGAATCTGCAAAGGAATTAAAAGATTAAGAATGAGAATAAACTCGATTCGGTTACTGAAGCACCACTTCAATAGAGCTCTACCAAGGATATACAGAGTTAGTAATTAGCAGGTCTTAGATAAACTAATACAAGCATGTATTACCAGAATAGTGCAAGATCAAAATACTTTTCGGTTACAATTTAAGAAAGCGAATATGAAGAAGATAAAACTCCATTGAAGGTAGCAGTTAGTGAATTTGATTCAAAACTCCTGATTCATGGCATTCGAGGAGGTAATAACAGCTAAACTCAAGAGAAAAATCAAGGTTTTAGTAATCAAAATATTAAATAACTTGGGTAATCAAGTGGTTTCATATACGGGCATGATAATAAAAATAACTAAGAATCAGCTAAATTATCTTCAAAGCTTGATTTGATTCATAAGAATTAGGTTTCAGCTTTGAACAATATTATTCATAAGAATAGATTCATGGTGGATGCTGGTGAAATTGAGTTAATAGAAGTTAACAACAACAATTAGAAAAGCATACCAAGTATTTCAAGCAAATAATCGAAAATATGGGCGGATAATCATGAAATGTCAGCGAATCAGATTCCATTAGTCTAAGGACTATCGAATGAGTTAAACATGGATATATAAATCAGCATAGTTCAAGAAGTTAAAGAACGAGAAATAAATGTAAGAAAAATTTAGAAAAAATAGGTGATTTATGTGGATAAATCTATGAAAAGGGAGAAATGTTGTCTCAGATTTAGTGTTAAAATTTGTTTGGATGTTTTCCAGGTTGAACAGGTTGAAGCTTTACTTGGAGAAGATATCAAGACTAGCAGCCATTTCACAACTAAAACCTTAAAAAGACTTGCAGACACTTCAGTGGCATTATTAGTAGACTGGGAGCTAATGCAAGCCTATCATGTTTATCAAGTTGAAGTCAACGCAAACCACCTCAAAAGAAGCCTGACTAAATGCATTTTCCTTTGTGCTGTGAAGATCAGCTGGTTGATGTTAGTCATTCATGATTTTCCCTAAGCCTTGTATAGCTCTTTAGCACTGTTCCTTACGGCTTTTGTGATGTGTGTGTTTCCCCTCTTGAAATTCAGTTTCGTAGTGAAATCAGCAGGCCGGCGATTATGCTTTTATCTCGGTTTGATATACTTCTTGATCTTAACGGGAATCTGTGCTGAGATCGTATTCATGGATCTTACAGGTTAAGGTCTCAGCTCTAAATCCCTATTTTCACTAGTCCTCTCACTTCCTATCATCTTTAATTACATTATCTTCACAAGATTATGCCTTTTCACGTAATGATAAATCTTCCTATTTCACAATATTTTCTTGCATTTTTGCAGAATAAAAAAAAAGTTTTTTTTTATTCAATTCTTTGCATGAAGAGCACCATAAGTGATAAGCATAACGGCTATAACCATAATTATGTCTATGTATTCTGGTGCGTAAGTCTAAGATTAGTCTGTTTTCTTGAGCTATTTAGTCATGGTTGCTCTCACCATGCAGATGTTTACATCTATGGTATATTCTAGGCTAGAGTTATCTCAATTCTAAAATTCCATACTCTTGGAGACAAAAGCGAAAAAATAAAATGATTTACTCATGTATCTTCTCCCTGAGCACATTCTCTCGTAGTTTCTCAGCAACCCTAAGAAAAAAATAGAACTTGTAGATAAACTAGATGATATTACGTTTCTCTACGCTGATATCGCTGGATTCACGAAATATTCCAGTAGTGTGTAGCCTGAGAAAGTTGTAAATATGCTTAGAATTCTCTTCAACGAATTTGACACACAATGCTAACGGAAGAATCTCTATAAAATCTACACAATTGGGGATTGTTATGCTGTCATAGGAACAAAAAATGCTAATAATCGGTTAAAACCACATGAAGAAGCAAGAAATGGTAAAAATACAATAAATAAAAGCTGTAACATATCCTTAATAAAAACCTATTTTTGGGGTTTTAAAGTTGTAGAATTAGGCTTAGAGATGGTCCAGATTATCAAGAAAGTGCGCTCAGCTATATAGTTTGAAGAATTAGAAATGAGAATAGGAATCCACACAGTAATTATTGCATAAATAAAATGCCATTTTCATTCCAATTTATTATTGAATTGCAAAAATATTTTGAATTGTTCAATAGGGCTCATATATAGGAGGCGTGATAGGCAGTGAAATAGTTAGATATGACACCTACGGCCCTGATGTCATGATAGCCAATAAAATGGAATCAAATGGAGAATCTGGAAGGGTCATGGTTAGCGAATCAACAATGCTTCTTTTGACTGAAAACTACTCTCCTACTGATTTCACATTCACTAATGGAAATTCCGTCTACATTAAGCATTTCCACAAGACAATTCAAGGATACTTCGTGACCTCCAATAATATCTACGAATGAATTCCTTAGAAACGATAATTAGCTAATCTCAAAAATGATAAGATACAATCTCTCTTTCTTTTTATATGATTCTAATCAACAGCAGGTATTCAGTTGTGATTCGACAGTAGTAGAATATTAAAGAATTGCTTTTAATAAAAATATTATTTCAAATAAAACAATATTGTGTATTTTTTTGTTGCGATTTGCAGCTTTAAATATTTAATGTAAAATATCTAAAATATTTCACGAAAAATTTAATCACAATTGGTCAATTTATGCAACTCACACACATAAGATAAATAAAAACAATAATTTACTTGGGGAAGGAAAACGTAGTTAAAACTTTATTGACAAATTAGCTGACTGACTGACCGACTGATTTTTTGTATGATTATTTCAATAATTTACTTGATTATTTTTTCCTTACAGATTAATTACCTTACTTTCAAACAACTTTCTTACAGTTTGATTTGGATAAAAGAGCTTCTATTGGGATCTTAGCTGTTATCCTTTCATGCATAATGTCTCTTTGTAAAAATATTTCAAAACTTATTAAAATATTTGGAAAATATTTAAAAAGAAAATTTCGTTCTTAGCTTGTTTTTCCTGGTATTCTCATTTGCTTCAATCTACATAAAGAAATGTCCAATGAAGTGCTTAATTTGTAAGAAAAACATAATAAAAAAGATAAAAGAATGCTGCAAGATTATTTTTTTATTATGTAAGAAATAATTAATTTACATTGAAAAATAGTATTGTTTTTTCTTCTTGAGATTCATCTGTAAACTTGTTAATTTAATGATTTCCTCTGAAAGATCCAAGAGATTTAATTCAAAAATTATTGATATTTATAAATCGGAGGAAATAAAAAAGAACAAATGAAAAACAAATAATTACACACGTAATCTGATGCTAGTGTTATTAGAGGTTTGACTATCGAAATAATCACTAAAGGTTGTTAAAAATGAAAAAGAATTGTAAAAATCCAGCGAAAATCATAAAGGAGAGGTGGGGAGAGCTCCAAATAAACTAAGAAAAAAATAGCTGAAAAAAAAAGGTGATAGAACAAATGCTAAAGGTCTGCGTATGTTCGCTGAAAAAGAAATAAGCTTAATTGTGGTACACAGAAGATAGCACAGGAGAAATTGTTAAAAGGAAGAACGAATAACGCAATTATTTGCTACAAGAACAACAACAACGGCTACAAAATACAAGAACTACTCGACTAATTTCAGTTCATCTTCACCAACAAATCATTTTTCACAATGTATCCTACCTAAAATGTGCTTTACAGAAAGCTGTTTGGCTTTCTATCTCCCTTCGATGCTTAGCGCATCGCTGATCGACATTATCACGCACTCAAATAAGAAGCTGAAAAACAAGATTTATGCCTAAAATAATCACAGGAATAGTCAAAATTTATCTTATTACAGCTAGGATAGCAATCTGCTCCTCCTAAAGATCATTAGCTTACTTAAGATGCTCGATCATCACCTTCTTCACCAAGACGCAAGAGAGTCAAACCACAGGAGAATAATAGTAATGCCCCTAGCCATACTAGATCTCGCTCTGTATATTCATAGCAAACTGTGCCTACTTCTTTTTCAAGTTAAAATCTCCCTCATTTATAATTAGCCCACTATTCATCGGAGTCGTCATCTACAGCATAGACTATGCCAGATAGACAGCTTCATTTATCAGTTGTTATCAAAAACAAAGAAGATAACCCCAGGCATGCCAGGATATACAGTCAACCGTAGATCAGCGTTGATACAAATCTAAATAAACGAGAAAGTCGAGCTCTTCTAACTAAAACTGTTGTTTATGAGGAATCAGTGCCTTAAGTCTGGAGTGAACTGAAATTTAAGGGAAAACTTTGCGAAGGTAGATCATTCTCCTCTGGTGTAATTTTCAAGGGTATTTTTTATTTCTATGGAGGATACGATCCGATAAAAGGAGTCTTTAAAGATTTTATTTCCATTCGGATTTCTGAAAATACACCGTCAAGCTTCGAGAAAGTGGAACTCACAGGATAGTCAAGTCCTGAAGATGCTCCTGGTAAGCAAATATATTAACCCAAAAGAATAAACAAACAGATAAAGGAGTTTTATAGATTTCTTGATTTTATTTAATTAAAATGCTAATTATTTTTTGTTCCCCCCCCCCAATTTACTAGGCCGTCTTTGCAGGCACGGAGGAGTTTTAAGGAATGGCTCAATGATCATCTTTGGAGGAAAATCTTCTTCTTTGAAGACAACCAATGACATGTATGAGTTTTCTTTTGAAGACATGAAATTCTAGCGAATCTAGCCGAGACTTTCAAATGGCTCCTTAATGCCAGCAATCGATTCTCATTCCCTTCATTACGATTAAAAAGCAGACAGGCTTATTCTCTTTGGAGGCTACTTTGGAGATACATGCACTTACTCGAATAGAGTCTTTTGCTATTCATTCTAAACTGGGATTTGGGAAGAAATTCACCCAGTTTTAGATCCAAATGAGCATTCTCCAAAACCAAGAGGACAACATGGTGCAGCTTTGAAGGATAACTTGCTTTATGTTTTCGGTGGCACTGATGGGGACGCAATACTTGAGGACTTCTGGTGTTTTGACATTGATCAAAAGAAATGGAACCAAATCTTGACACCTAACGATGCAATACAACCTGGGGTATTTCAAATAATACAAAATTCAATTATTTGATAATTTTATAAAACTATTTTATTTTTTGGCAGCCACGAAGCGGGGTATCTCTTATTGAATATTAAGGATTTTTGATCTTATTCGGTGGTTTCAAAGCTTTAACTAATGAAAGGAATGATTTAGTTATCTTCAACTGCTCTAAACAGCATTGGGTGTATTAATCTGAGCGTAGAGAAATCAATGATAATGTTGAAACAGGTCTGTTATAATCAGCTAGTCCTGCTCGCTCGATCTAAAAATCCTTCAATATGAATTATCATCACTAGCAATAGCAATAACAACAGCATCTCCCTCCTTCTCCGCTTTCCCATGTAGATTCGGCTTTCAAACATTTCAGAGAACCTTCCATAAATAAAAGTGAATTCTCCTTGTCTCCAACGAAATATTCCAGAATGTAACAGCAGTAATCTGCTCCTAAAATGCGCTTGTTCCTCCCTTTACTCTACCGCGATGAGGTATCTGCAATCATTATTAAGAGAAAAGAAGGATAGAATAAAGCCAAAACTGAAAAAAAGAGACAATTCCTCTCTGAATTTAACGTCAACGAGCAAACGCGAAAAGAGTTACTTTCTCCTATTCCTATCCTGCAATCAATGAAAAGTTCTCTAAACATGCTCTCTTCGTCGAATGTAACTCATAAATATGATGGAATCAATAGATCTCAGCTAAGAACTTAGAATCTCGTTAGTTCGGAATCTAAAATTCAAGGCAAGCATCCCGGTGCAAGAAGTGGATATGTTTCTGCAATTGTAGGGGATAAACTCATTATTTTCGGTGGAGATAGACATCGCATGTCGCTAAACGATTGCTATGAGCTGAATCTATCTCTTCTCATTGATTATGTTAAAAAACTTTGAACTTGATCAATTGAGTTTGAGTATTCTTTTTTCCAATATATTTCTCATAATTGTTTAACTTTTAATCTCCTTTAACTTCGTTGTCCATGTAAAAATGTGTCACATAAAATATATATCAGATTAACAATTGTTTTGTTGATAAATCCTTCTTTGTTTGCTTGAATGTGGTGAATATTCGTTGTCTCTATCCTTCTTTAAAAGGTTAATACCGAAGTTATGCATTTTAGATTAACAAAAAATCATGAATTAAATTTACTAATCGGAGTGATTTCCCACTATAAATTATTTAAAATCTATCAAATTAATTAACAAACACAAAGATTGATTGACCCTCTCCCCCGATTTCTAAATCAACAAGCAACCGAGCTTCTCAGCTAAATCATTTGAGATATTATCAATATTATTATTGTTTTCCAGAGCTTGTTTTATTGATTAATAAATTCTGAAAAGACCTTTTTTGTTATTTTCATTTCTTTCTTCAAAAACATGTCCAAGAAAAGCTAATATGCTTTTGATCTTAACAGAATCCTAAGAAGACAGCACTTTTTGGATGTCTCTCAAGTTCTTTTGAGTTATCTCTCTTATTCTCTTCTTTTATGATCGTAATAAACGACTAAACAAAACAAAAAGTTTGCTTTTTTGGCCATAATTATTGCTTCTACTAAATCCTTAAGATTAGCTATTTGTTTAAAGAGTTAGCTTCTTTTTGCAGTAAAAGAAAATTCCTTTAATCTTTTAAAAATGTTGAATTTGAACATATCAGAAATCTAAATCTCAGCCAAAACAAAAAATAAATTTCTAAAAGTTATCTCAAAAGATGACTCGCACAGAAACATTTAACAATAATAAACATCGATTTCAACTATTTTCATGATAAAAATGATTAAAACAAATGTGTTAAAAAGTATTTCTTCTAATTCATTTAATCATACACACCATTACGTTTCCCCTTTGCAAAGTATTTTTTTAATACCAATAATCTTCCTATTTTTCACTTATTTTATTTAATAAATGTAAGATAAATTAATTAACCAACCATATTTTTCTTCTGATGAATTAACCATTTAGTTGTTGGATTATGATCGTTTCAAGGATAAATCACTTCTATCATCAACCTTAATTTTCAGAAATTTTAGAATCCTCTCCCTCATTATGAAATGATTCATGTCAACCTCAATTTAAAGATTCTATGGCAACTGAAAATAATCAAACAACTCTGTTTTGAGCTCAATCTTTGTCTTTTGCTTGTTTAGATCAATATTCCCCTCCTCAAAAATCAACATTTTC
>Ga0302285_10000994_pt1 | contig 15690 bp, 8 predicted proteins | sample III_Fen_E2_2_FD_200455 | JGI IMG/M metagenome (GOLD analysis project Ga0302285, IMG submission 200455) | Peat permafrost microbial communities from Stordalen Mire near Abisko, Sweden - III_Fen_E2_2 | ecosystem: Environmental > Terrestrial > Soil > Wetlands > Permafrost | place: Sweden: Abisko... | reverse complement strand
CTCAAGGAATGGGGTAGATGAATCTTGTCAGCAGCAACCACCAAGGATTCGCAAGCTAATCAAATGGGAATTAAAATTAAGGAAGGTGTATATGGGAGTGGAACTCAAATGAATTCATAAAAGTTTGTCAAAAAACCAAATGTAAAAGTAGGTAGTAAAAAAGTGTAACATTAAATGAATCTGAAAGGAAAAATCTTGGAGGAAATGGAGCAGATTCTGCATAAAAGATGCATACAGTTAGGGCAAGAGAAGGTGTTGATGATCACCTTTAAACAATTTTGACGATTGCTCTTGGTAAGAATGAAAATTTTAGATTATTGTTAAAGAAAACATGAAATAATAATTCAAACTAGTGCAAATTTAAGTAGCTGCAATAAAATATTGAAGATCTAGTTCTCCAAGCTGAGAAGAAACTCTGTGATATTTTCAATTCCAGCAAGAGTAGATTACTCATTTTTGATTCTGCTAGGAATATGCTCTTCGGAATAAACTCAGACAACAAAGAGAGAATAAACCATAAACTTGAAATTGGAATCGCTGGGTAGACTTACTATTCAGCTGAAACATTGAATATACCAAATGCATACAATCACAGTTTATTCGACTCAGAGATAGATATTGATACATCTATGCCAGTCATCTCAATGCCTGTCAAAAAAGACAAAGTAAGATTAATTCAATAAACTTATCTAAAAATAAATATTTCTTGATTGCATTGCAGTTTTGTTGTTTTATTGAAATAATTGTTTTTAATAAATCTAGCATTCACCAGTTTAGGCTGTTTTGCAGGTAATCAATCAAAGGGGCATACAAGGTCTATCCTCCACAAACAAGGTATTTCAACTAAATTTTGCTTTTCATTAATACCTTCATCAAAAATGAATTTATTTTTGTTTTGCTTTTTAGCCCAATGTAAATTCTCTAGATTTTGAGACATTGGAGTACTTCTGCACAAACTTCAGCTAATTCCTTCTTAACATAAAGAATATTGAGTCTATTAAATCCAATGGTTCCTCTTTATCTCTTCATTAGCAGCCATGAAAAAGGAAGAAGTGCACGATAAATTTTGGACTCGTTACTTAAAATAAAAAATATTCAAAGACATAAATAACAAAACAGATTTGAATAAAAGTTATGATATCTTTAGCTTCGGTTCTTGTGTAACTTTAGCAATGATGATCTACTTCTCATTATCTTTTATCTAATTTTGTGAAAAGTGAAATTATTGCTTTCTTATTTTCCTATTTAGTCAACAACTCATTATGCGGTTTCTGTAGAATTATTTCAAAAGAGTTTTCTTATGATTGCTGTATTATCTCTTTCTCAATTCATGTGGAGAAAAAATATGAAACTTTATTTTTTATTAATTTATTACCTTCCGTTGTAATTTGTCAATATTAATAAGGATTCTTGAGAATATTCATTAAAGGTATTTCATAAAGGGCTAATAAATTTAATAAAAAAAGGAGTTTTACATTTTCTGTTATAAGGCTATTCTTTTACATATATTGCTGTGTTTCCATTAGAGAAAGATCAAAGTTTAAAAGAGAGTAAGAAACTGGAAGAAGATCAAACCTCGAAATTAAGAAATTACAAGATATAAGCAAACAAAGCAAAGTACGATGATCTACAAAAAGAATACTTACTCCCAGCAAGATGGAAGAAAAGACTAAGTTGTACTTGTTCAGTCAACCCTTTAAATGAGCAGTTTCGCAAATAATATCAGCAGTGCCCAGTTGTAGTCCTCCAAAACTTCAAAAGATCCTTCTGAGAAAATATGGCTTATTGAAGGTCTGTATACATCTGTGAAACTAATAAATTGTAAAGTCAATGTATATGCGTTGAAGAAGCTAATCTCATGGAACTTAAAGAGCTTACGTTTCATTGAGATAACAAACTGCGAATTCTATTTGTCAGATTCAAATGCAACTGAAAAACGATATCGCGTTCGAAATGGAAGGATGCTTCAAGAGATGGATTTCGTGTTCTTCATACAAACCTTTTAGTTCTACGACATCGAAGAGATCACGATTAACATCTTGAAAGAGAAGATAAATGTCTAAGGTGACGTTGAAAGAGGGGAAAGAGTGATGCTAAGAGACAAATTTCAACCAACGGGGATCTTTGGTCGTGAATATTTTTAGGAAGAAGCAAAAGAAACAGCCACTTACCAAAAAGTAGATGAAGTGAAATTAAACGCAGTTTCCACCAAAAAGGAGTTAATGTAAGGAATAATTCAAAAAGTCAGTAGTTTTAACAAAATTATTTTGATAAAAGAGAGGAGTTTGGTTGTGAGGAACAATGTCTGTTTCTAACCTATGAAATGAATGAGAGACCTACAGCTTTGAAATTCCTGGATGAGAACGAGCAAGAAAAACTATCTTAGCAACTTATTTGGGGTGATTTAAAAGACGAGAGAAAAATAGAAGAAAAGCTTGATCGAACTAGGCTTGATGAAATCAAGGAAAATCTGCGTTTCTACAAGACTTTCACAAAATTCGCTTTGATGGAAAATAAGTTACTCATACTTGGAGATGTACTTTACCACAATGTGTCTTAATAGCAGTTGTATAATTTAATACAGTTAAATTAAAACAAGATTACAAGCGTGATATTTAAAGATACTGGGCGAATTCCAAGTAAAATACTAAGTGATCTCATGAACTAACTCTAAGCTCTTGATACCATCACAGAAATTTCCTTTTTGTCTTCGGTTCTTGAAGAAGATAGTTTCTAAGATCTTTAATATCTGATTGGATCAAAATAAATACAATTTATGGTGGTCTACTGCTCCCATTTTCTTTAGAAGGAAATCGATGCACTTGTGAAAATGTTTGCAACTAAAAAAAATCCACTAATTCAGAAAGTTATCATCAATCATAACAGATACACAATCATTGATTTTTACTCCAAAACTCACTACGAATTTACTCCGTTCGCATTTCAATCGGCTTCTAATTAAGCTGATGTTTTAAAACCCCTTCTTGAGAGCAAAGATGTTTCCTTTAATGATATGTATGATCTGGATAGTGTTGATGACGAAGAAAGATTTTCAATGATGATGGATGTGGAAAGACTCTATCACTATTAATAAACTTACCCCAAACAGATCTACAATAGAATCGTGTTTTATTAAGGAAAAAATCTCTCCATCGTCAGCAAGAATGTCTCTGATCGCATTCTCTTCAAGTAATTATTTTTTTATTCTTTAGGAAAAAAATCATAAAAATCAGAGACTGATTGATAAACTTAATTAATTATCTAAAGGTTTTTAATAACTTCTTATTAAAAAATCTAATTTTCTTTTTAGATACTGGGATATTGTGAAGAAGCGAGATGAAGGAAGATCGTGAGGATAAGGAAAAGAATCTCTGGAAAAACTTAAAACAAGAATAATTAATTGGTGTCTTAGAAAAATAACTGAATCAAGATGATATTAACGTTGTCAACTGCGGTCTCGTACATAAATTAGTTCTGATGGTCCAAGAAGAAGAACTAAGAGACGATTATCTCCGTAGATACAGAAATTCCAAGTCTTATTTTAATTTATCCAGGAAATACCCCATAAGTGTCGTAGAAAATATTCGCTTTGAGGCAAAATACCATATTGCCACTGCTGTCGCTTATATGCTAGGATTCACTAGGATCCCAGGGTAATCTTTGTATTTTTACATCAACAATCGGGAGTTACATGAAAGTCTCTGTAGGGATCGGTAAAGCTTCGGAAGCCTTATCACCGATGAGTATTCTTTAGTGATAAAAGAACAAGTTAGAATTGGTTTAAACGCGCTCATTATGGCTTCACTTAGTAACAGTATTGATTTCAATCAACTCACTCGCTTAAATCTCGATGGAATTAAAGATAATTAGAATTTCTAATACTTGAATAAAGTACTTATTGCATGTAAAAACCTTCAAGCTATTTCTATGAAAGACTGTTTGCTAAATGACTTTAAGTTACTTTCGATCGATTTCTCGTTGATATCTTCACAGGTTTCAGAAGTTGATCTATCCAAAAATAGAGATATTGATGATTTAAATTTTCTAAAAGCTCTTTTAACTAAAGCTAAGCATGTCTCTAAGCTTATCCTTGCTGACATGCAGCTCAACATCATCAGATTGTATGAAATTAAAATAGGTAAATTATGTTAAGATCTGTAGTTTTTAGATCTCAGCAATAACTGTCTTGCTGATTGCTAAGATTTCCTTAACGATCTCTTTGCTGGTACAATAAACCTCACGACTCTTGTCCTTCAGCAATGCTAGTTCATTTCTTCGAGCTTTGAAAGTTTAAAATTCCCTTAAAGTGTCGAGAATCTAGATATTTCCTCGAATACTGAAGCTGAGCTTTCTTAGATTTTACAACTGCTAATCCATCCTTAGCTACCTCATTTATTGGTTCTTGAAGCACGATAAATACCTTTTAAAGCAGATGGTTTCTTTAGTAAATCTGAAACAACTGGTGAGCAATCGATTAAATTGGAAAAATTAATTTTACAACGAAATTAAATCGCAAATGCAGCTCAACTTAACGGCCTCCTCAGTGGATGTTATTAGCTGAATGACTTATAGATATCGTATCAGAACATGGACGATCAGAACATTGGAGTGTTTTTAGATACGGCAAATAGCAATTTGCTAAGAATCGATCTTTCGAATAGTTATTTTTTCAAGAAAACTAAAATATTCTTGAATACACTTTTTTAGAAGCAAACGATACTTCGATAATTCATCATGAGTTTCAGCTCTCTGAGCGATGAAAAGCTTGAAGGAGTTGATTTTTCTTTGGTGAGTTCTCATCTTGAAGAGTTCGATTTCGGTGGGAATTCAGAAATACAAAATTGGATATTCTTAAATGCTATTTTTCAGAAGTGTAAGGAATTGAAGATAGTTCGATTAAATTAACTGAAACTGACTGATGATAAGCTTTCCAAAGTTGATTTTTCTCTTCTTGGATCAAAACTCGAACAATTAGATTTATCTTAGAATGAAAACATTGGAAAATTATATTTTCTTAATGACATCTTCAAGAACTCAAATAATCTTACAATATTAGATTTATCTGGAATACATCTCACAGCAGCACACTTTAATTCAATAGCATTTGATTTACTCCCAATGCATCTGCAGTTCTTTAAAATCGATGAAGACTCAAGTAAAAATAAATCCTTCAATGATTGGCTAGCTAAAAAGCTCAATAGATACTTAAACATTCATAGATTCTAAAAACATTACGCAAATGTTGATCTAGCACCTTATCTCAATTATTTTGGTGTCTCAGAGTCCTTCAATTTGACACAGTATCGTATGTCCAATGAGGAAATCAGCTTTATTCCAGATGAAGTCAAAGATGAAAAACTAAAAATACCTGATGAATTTAAGATTAAATCTACAGCGATTGTTAATAATAATATACATAGCCAAAAGGAGCTAGTATTAGACAGTAGTAAAAAAATTGATTCTTCATAACAAGAGATAGGTCCTCTACTCAAACCAGGAATGGATAGGTAATCGATTCTTTTGTAAGGAGGGGCTACTCTACTACAAGCTAGTAAGACTATTCAAGCAAAAGAAAATAAGAATAAAGCTTAGAACGTTTAAATTAAGGTTCAATTAAGAAATTTAAAAGGAGCATTGGAAGAAAAAGCCTAAAAGTTTAAAACTGAATTTATGGATTGTGTGAATGTGTTCTACTTTCATTACATCTTTAAGAAACTTGAATAAATGATCGGTGATGCCACTAAAAGCCCATAGGAATGGACTTACTTTTTTGAGAAAATCGTTGAGAATCAAAATGTTTACGTGGAAGAAAAATACTAACTATTGCAGTACATAAACAACCCTAAAGTGTTAGAAAATATTGATATTAACATAATAAAATCGGAGGATATTCTGAAATTAATCAAAGAATTTGATTTGAGTGATAAAAAATGTTTCTAAGATAAATTTGTGAGACTCGTTCTTTCCAAATGCTAGAATCTTGAAAAAGTTATGCTTTCCAATATGTAACCAGCGCTAGTGGAGTTTTTCTAGCAATCTCTAGCTGACTTAGAAGTAATTGGATTAGATAATCTGCGAGAAATCAATGTTTCCAAGAATAGTGGAGATATCTCTGGATTTATAGGAAAAGTATTCGAGAAAAGCAAGAATCTAAAAGTATTGAGCATGTAATAGATGGATTTTAAATCAGGGAAATTAGATTTCTTCCAGCTGATCCCTGCTTCTTTGGAAATCTTGGATTTATCTAAAAACAAAAATTTCGAATCCCTTTCCTTTTTAAATATGGTTTTCGCTCGCTGTAAGAAACTTAAGATCCTGAATCTCTCAGATATCGGTATTACTGAAGAAAAAATAGTTTAAGTAGACTTCAACGCAATCAGCACTGATCTTGAAGATCTAAATCTCTCGAACAACCAAGGGATCAACTCAGTTGAGTTCATAAATACCATCATAACGAAGTGCCAGAATCTAACTTCTTTGAATATCTCCAACATCAATCTGGACCACATAAAGAATAATCTAATAAAATATTCTTCCATTTCCCCGAAATTGAAGTACATTAGTCTGTCCCATAATTCTATTGTGTTTTTCATGGATTTTATTGTCAATCTATTAACTGCTGCACCACTTCTTGAAGAATTAGATTTTAGCTATCAAACCCACAGAAATGTATACGAATCAAAACCAATCAAAACACCTCCGAATGTGCTTTAAACACTAAATGTTAGTGGAAACACAATCCACAATACATTTTAATATATCCCAGATATCATTTCAAGTAGCAAATCGTTTAGTAAATTAATCGTGAAGAACTTCAATCTTCAAAAATCTAGGTTAACAGCATTATTTGGAAACAGAGCTGATGCGATAGAAGTCATTGACATCTCAGATAACGATACAATCGCCGATATCTCCCCACTGAATGCGCTCAATAAAACTCATAAATTTCATTCTTTCATCGCTTCCAACACCTGTCTCAATAACTACCTATTAAATCAACTTGATTTGTATAATCTTTTCTCTGACCTTACAACCTTAGATTTCACTGGCAACGTCAGCATTCTCGACTATTCTTTTTTCAATAAGCTGTTTGTCATCGCTAAGAATCTCAAAGTCTTGAACATCTCCAAAATGCAAGCTCTCCAATCATAGATCAATACTATTGATTTCTCTACCCTCCCAAAGACAGTTACTCATCTCGACATCAGTGGGAATAATAATATTATCGAGTTCGTTTTTCTCAACGCTGCCTTTGCTTAAACTTAAGATTCTCTCATGTATCTTAACCTTAGCGGATTGAATGCAGATGATAGTTCTTTTAAAAATATTGACTTCACAACCCTTCTCACTTCCATCTAGACAATTGATCTGACAAACAACCCAAGACTCTAAAAAGTCCCCTTCCTTTCAATGCTGCTTAATAGTGATGAATCTGCACTTCGAAAACTCATGATTGATAAATTTCTTTTCGACATCACCCAGGAACAAGAAGATTTTTCCTAAGTCCAAAAATTAGAATGCTAGCATATCCACTATAAATACAACTTCTTCACTCAAAGCTAATATCTAGCCCACATTAACATTATCAAATTCATTAAGTTTCTTCAGATCCAATATCGTCGAAAGTATCTTGTTGGTAAGAAAATCAAAATCTACTTTAAAAATATAATTATTTTTAATTTCTAAATCGCAAAAATGCAACTTATTAACTTTTTTTCAAATAAAGACAGACAAGACGAAGTCGAAGAACGGTTTGGAAGGATCTTCCAGTTGTTTTTGAAAGAACTGCTGAAAAGATAATCGGAAGATAAGAATCTACAAGTTTTGTTGCACTTTTTTTTCCTGCTTGGAAATGAGGAACATCTTGGAACAGAAGACAGAAAAGATAAAATGCTGTTATTTTCTCCTTATTCGCTGTTTTAAGGCTGCTAGAAAGTTATAATCAACGATGAAATGACTAAGGAAGACGTCATCTTTGATGCATATAACTTAACTTTCTTCAGTCTTGACATGGTTCGCAGAGATTAGACTAGATATATTTTCAGCTATGAAAAGTTTTATTTCCAAAAGGTGCTGGGAGAGTTCTACATACAGAATTTCGGAAGAGTCGGAGGAGAACCTGGTGATATTGCGTTTATTAAGAGATTGAATAGTTTACTACTAGATAAACACGCAGAATAGGCTTTCCTACCAACTTAGCTGAAACTTACAGTAAGTACTCTCAAAAAAAGTAACTGCAATGAATTTGAACTCTTGTATCTTGTGAACAGGACACCTCCAGCAACACTCATCTCAAAAGGACTCACGATTTAATTTGTGAAAAGTTGGTATGCTATTAATTATTATGCTCCGCTTTCTTGTTCTACAACTATTTCAGTTGATTTTGAGCTGCTCGAGAATACATCTCTAGGGAACTATCTTTCGCTGAGAGCTTACAAATCGATTGTCCGAGGATATTGTGCTTCGGGAATCCTTGCAAATTTACAATATTTCACAGGATTAATTAGATTTGCAGTATTTGGTATTTTTGCTACATAACCTGTGCAATTCAGATTCGACCATTCTGTTATCATCTTAGAAAAAAAACTCGACAGCAGATTATCCATAGCCCGTAATACAATTCTGAAGGTACTCTACCCAATTTACTAATTTGTGTGCTTCTTTGGAGTCTTATATTTCAGTCAAAGAGAAAATTTAGTATGCGGTTAGGGAGTATCTTGGAATTCCTATATTATGTATGGCGTCTATGCCATTGTCACATTCGGGATTGAAGCTGAGCTGTTTGTGTTCTGCTTGGAATATATTCGTCATCTAATCCCTGCATTTAAGCCAGACTGCTAAAGGAATTTCCCTAACAACATCATCAACTCCTTAAAATCAGCTTTGCTTAACATACATTATGTGAATTTATGGTATGTCAACTATTCCATATCCTTCGTGCAAAGCTAGTTATCTCGGTTTGATTACTTTACTGACATAGGTTTCTTGTATACGCTGTATATTTGTGAAGAAAAGGTGCTATTTTGGATTTCTCTAGTCGGATTAGCAGTTCACTTGGTATTCAACTTCATCACATATATCTTCACTTTCACTGGATAGCAAACATACTAAATGCTAGTTACAGCGAGAATCGATAAATTATGTTAAATGTGCTAGCTTGTTTCATTTCAAGCAGTCTCAGAGCTACTTAATGTTGTTTCTCCTTCTAATTCAATTACGTTTAGGTAAAAAATGGTAAATCAAAAGATTGTCACTTCGTTTGTGTAAATCTTATTTGAGAACATTCCTTAGATTATCATTTAAGTCGTCTATTTAGCAAATAAAAATGTTCTCTCTTACTCTGTCTTGTTTTCTATTCTCTCGTCTTGTCTGATGCTTGTTGTGAATTTCTATAAATTCCTTACAATCATTCCATCACGTCTTGCGCAAGAAGACTTTAATGCATTAAACTCAAGGAAAAAAATAGAAGTATTACCGAGTTATCAGAGAAACATGCAAAACTATGAAGTGGCAGTGTTAAAACTTGATCTAATGGACTAGCTGAAATGTATAAAATCTACAAAATACTACAGAAAATATCTCTTAGCATAAGAACTGCCTCGAGATCAGATTTAAAAATAGCTTAATCTCGCTAAAGAGCTCCGGAAATTCGCACATAACTTAGCACTTATTCAGCACTATTTTGGAAATCTAACGTTCGTTGATGATTTTAGCACCGAAGACGATCAAAGAAATATGGTATTGCATCCTGTTGAAAATCAGAATTATTCTATTTTTCACAAAAATTAATAAGATAACAACCATGCAGAAATAGTTTAGGTCTCAGGAAAAAATAGCTCCGGTACAAAGCACAATTCTAATTTTTCGATTTAGAATTCAAATCACAATAAGTAAATGAGTGAACACAGTGCAAAATAATTGCTGAAAGAGGGTGATCATCGGAAATTAATAGAAAAATAAAAATAAGACCAACAAAAGAAGACTCTACAGACGCATGAAGTTCAAATAAAGAATCTACCCAAGAAATAGGAAAATAAAAACCTCAATTCCAAGCCAGCAATCACAAAAAAATGAAAATTCATGGTCAGGGAGAAAGTACGATGCGTTTTAGATATGTATGTGTTTGAGAAAAGAGTATTTATTAGATACTTATGATCTTTTTATGTGATGCATGTTGATATTTTTTAATTTCAACCTTACATTGGTTTGTACAAAGCACTTTTCATAGTAGAATGGAAGAAAATCCATCAATCATAAAATGATTAGAATAAGTGAAAATACTCATCACATCAATTCAAGTTTATCATAAAAGCAAGTAAAAGAAAGAATTGATGATGATGTGAATCATTAATATCTTCCAAATAATGAAAGAAAAATTACCAAGAACTAATTAGAGAAAAGATGACGAGGATAAGTAGAAAAATAATCTTCAAACTTAGAGAGAAAAAGGATCCTGAAATACTTTTATGTATTCATCAAATTAAGGAAAAAATATTGCAAAAAGAGGAAAAGCACAGCTGGATGAAAAATTTCTCGAAATTTTTGAACTTAAAAAAAACTATCTGTTTGCTTGCTAATTTGTAAAATCTGGGATTAATAACTCAAAATGAAAGCACTTATTCAAAGTAAATTTTTCTGTGTATTTTTTTGTGATTTGGCTAAAATCAAAATTTCACTTTTCAAAATCAATCATGCAGAAAAAACGAACACATAGAGATAATAATTAATCGCGTTGGAGACTCTGATAATAATAACGACTCTTTCTCTCATTTTACTTAAGAATAACTTCCTTTCCCTCCATCAATCAATCGCCGCTGGGAACCAAACTTTTAAAGAAGACTCCAAGAAGCTCTTTTTTATTTTACCCTCATCGCTATCGCTGGGGAAAGATTTCCTTCTTGGAAAATGACAAGAGATCTCTTCTCGATCTCAATCAACTTTTTATATGGAGAAAAGATAGAACTTGATGCCTTCTCCAAGTTCTCAGACTTAAAATTTTCTTCTGAAGACCCCCCAAATACTGAAGATTCCGCTGCTCTCTCCCAGACTATCGAAGAGGGTGACGAGGAGACCAACGGAGGAGACACAGAAGAACTTAGGAAATTAAAAAAAGGGGAACATCTTCTTGCCCCTATGGTTAAACTCGGTGATCGATCTCTGAAAAAATTGAAAGATCTAGAAGAAGTTCGACGAGCACCAGACTATTCTCTCCTTCCTCTGAAGAAAAAAAATCTTGGAGGACTCTCCTCTCGCTAGCTCGAAGAACATGCCGAAGCCCGCAGAATCAATCTTCTCAATGGGGACCTTCTCTATTAGCTCCTATCCTCCTTTGGTTAAACTTGTAGACACTACAAGTACCCAAGAATCTTCATAGAAGCCCCTGAAGATATCCCTCTCTAGCAAGACCTGGAAGCGCACGCGGAGCCTCTCTAATAATAAAATCCTGAAGCCCTACTCCCTGAGGAAGCTGAACAACTAGGGTAAGGAGAAGTAGAATTCTACCCATCTCAGATTTTTACTTAGAAGACATGACAGAGCCAACTCCTTTAATCTTTTCTCAGTCCTCATCTTCCTCCCCTTAGGGTACTTTTCTCTGTGCCATGGGAAGACAGTGCATTCGACTAAAGAAGCCGATTCTTCAGCCTTCACTGTTTTTATATCATTAAATACTCGGAAGATACTTTGAATCTGTTGTCTTTGGGCTTTTCTTTATGGAAGGTGATGCTATCTATTAAGGTGAAGTACAGAAAAAGACTTCACAGAAATAGACTAGACTCTGTTTTCTATCCTGGAAAATCTAAAGAAAACAGAATTGCAGTATTGCACGAATATAACATTTGTGAGCAAACTAATAAGGAAAATATGGTAAAAAAGAATCTTTAGTAATTATGAAATGGGAATTATCTGAAAGTACTTTAGTGAACGTAGGGATGATAGGAATCTAATTAGAGTAAAGTTATGTTTAAAATCTCAGTTTATAGGGATTATAATCTCAGTTAATAGGGATAAGACTCTCCTTTGGCTTTTTAGTCTTTTAAATAACTAAAGTTTAGCAGCTTAGAAACTAGCAAAATACTACCTAAATTATCTAATCCACTATGCAAAATGATCTAAGATTAATATATTATTAAAATGGGTAACCATTCCTGATGCCTATATAATTAAGAGCCTAATAATCTGAGAGGATATATTTTTGAATTTAATTAAGATCATTACGCCTTAGTTATCCAGTCGAAAAGGATAATCGCAATATATTCTGAATTATTTCAAATTTAAGCTTTCAACGATCTGTACTACTTGAAAAACCAATGCCTTTGTTTGTTCTTTAAAACCATTATGTAGAATGAAAAACTTAAATATAAAACATCATCCAAGTAGCTTAACTATTGGTTAAGGTCATTTGTTATTTGAATTAAACACAGAAAGATAATACAAATCCATTTTTAAACTAATTTTATTTGCGTTTCTACAAGAAACAAAGGAGTTATTTTTGTTTTAATTAATTCAGAAATTATTCTCCTAAGATCCTTTGAATTAAACTGTTCTCTATGTTTCTCCCTTCAATCCCTAAGCTTTGGAGTGCTTGAATTGATTAATTCATTTCTAGCATTTTTAATCCAAAGAAATTTACACTTATTAACATTTGAAATTGCAATCCAAATTTACATAATTTTACACTCTATCCTTGCATAAGTCATCCAAATAGCTACTTCAAAGCAATTGAATTATTTTCCATAGATATTTCAAGCATTTTCATACTGAAAATAATCTTAGAAGTTGTAATATTTGTGAGTCCAGAAGGGTTTTATCCTTAAATATTCTGTATTTTCATCTGCTAAAGACCCGTTTAATTAGATTAATCCTCATAACTCTTAATAAATGGAGTTGTATTACTTGAAATCTTATTATAATAGCTTTGAACATTATTTGGAGTAGATACCTTCCTTTAAGGAGGCGCAGAAGCACTAGTAAACGCTGAAACAGCCGTGTTAGTGGCTTCTAGAAATTTATTTTTAAAAGCCAAAGCATTTTTCAGCCCTCCAGTTTCGATAGAAGGTCTTTCCCCACCTGCAAATTCGATAATTGAGGGTTCCCTGGGAGGAATAGGAGAACTTCCCAACGGAAGAATCAACGGATTGTGCTGATTATTACGTTTACTACCAAGTTAAAACTCACTGGAATTATTTGAAGTAGCATTTGCAGATGAATGCGATCGAGCGTGCACAGATCGACCATCTTGATTTGCCTTTTCATATTATTTTAAAAACGCCTATGCCTTATTTTTTAAGCTTTCTATTTCTTGAGATTACTACTCATTTTGATTTAATTATTAAGGTCTACTGATGTTATTCTGCTCAAAAGTACTGGTTTTATTGTTAGGTTTCTCAATATTAAAGCTACTTTTTATGGCATACTTCTGATCTCCATGGAAGTTACTTCCATTTAGATTTCTTTCGTTACCCATTTCTACTCCTCCAATGATCTCAGAATGTGGATAAGGACTTGAATTTTCAGAACTATTGCTGTTATTATTACCTAATGGGCTAAAGGGAATAGGGACTTTATTTGACATGGTTGAGGAAGGAGTAGCTGTGCTGTTTCTTCTTTTCCTTTTGAGACTAAAACAATTTTTTTCGAATGCGTTGCTTGGTATGTCAGTTTTGCTTAAAGGTATGGCTATCTTTAATGCTGTTTGCTTAGTGGTTTAGGATATTTAAACCCCTTAATTTTCAGGATTATTTTATGATATTTGATCTTTTAAGTTCTTTTCTCCAAGAGAAAATAGCACTTATTATATCGCTTTTGTGTCTAACCCTGGACTTGCAGACAAGAGCTGCTTAAATTCCAGCCAAGTCTATTGAATCAACTTGTTGTAGGGTATTAGATGGCTGAGATATTCGTTACCACTGCAATGTATATCTACAAATTTATCGAAAAGATTAATTAGCAATCTCTGAGTATTCAATATTTCTTCAGAAGGAATTGCAGGTACTTGCATGTCCGTTGGCTAAGTCTTGAGGGTTCCCAGGAGGAGATTTTATTCTTGGCCTAGCAAGGGGAATTTCTACTGTGATAGCTTAAAAACTCTTGAAAGAGAAGCACACTTTTTAATTTTATTAGTTTTTAATAAATTGTTAGGGAAAGCGGATTATTACGCGTGCTTGCAGAGGAAGAAGAATCTTTGTTTTATCATAATTAAATGAGTAATCTAAACACAAATAAGTTAAAATGAATGGTAAAGAATCATAAAAGTTAAGAGACGATAGCTTTGCAAAGAGTGCAAAGAAATTTAAGATAATATACTGTTAGAAATTCATTTGTTTGCTAAAATAATCTAATACATGAAAGACAAGTTGATTTTAATGAATTAATGATATCAAGAGTATGTTAAATTGGATTAAATTCAGCTAGCAATAGATGTTAAATAGTATCTAACTTTAGTTGTTTCAGTTATTGAGCTTTTTAAGCAGTATCTTTTCTTAATAAAATACTTAAAAAAATGGATTTTTCATTGTGATCATCAAAATAAGCTAATAATAGGTATTCTAATTTCAAAAATTCTTGACATGTTTATTAGGATAGTATTATAGCTTAATAATCTCAAATATCAGTTAGCTTAAGGTATCTTCTTGTAGTTTCTTTATTGAGATAGCTATTATATTTTAATAATCTAACTAGTCAGTTAATTAGGTTCAACTAAAGCATCTTTTAAGACAATTAATCACACTCAAAGAAAAAAATGGATTAGATACTCATTATGAAACTTAATAGACAGGTCATGTTCTTATTAAAAATAAACGTTTCTAAGAAGGCTTAGATGTGCTTTATACCTTAAAGAAGCAACTGCATAGTCTTGGTGTAGTCGATTCTTTACTCCAAGGGAAAATAGCTGAAGAGTTAAGCAAAGGGGAAATCTTCAAGTGCAACTATGAAAAAGCAAAAGAAGTCATCGATGAAGCTATTACTGATTTAGAAAAAAATGTCAGTTTGGAAAGACCAGATCTATATGATATTCTAGCAAGAAATTACACATAAAGAGGTAATATTTATGCTTTCGAATAAGGAAGAAATGATGAAATAGATGGTTATTCAAAAGCTAAAGAAATCTATGAAATATTGGAAGAAATTGAAGAACTTAGGCCAGACTAAAAAAGATCCTATGCAATTGTGTTAGAAAAAATGTCTTGTTATTTTTTAGACAGGTATTAATTATCTTTAGCAAGTAGTAGCATACGTAAATCCGTAGATTTATGGACAGATTTAGAATATATTAACATCTTTGATCCACGTCATTTTTCAGCATTGCTTAGATACAACATCGATGATAGCGGTTCAATACAAATAATATTTAGAGAAACAAATCAAAGATGATTAGTCTTATACGAGTCCTTACATGGATGCTCTTACAGTATAAGCTGTAATCTTAAAAAATTATCTAGAAGATAAAGAAGGTCTCAAGAAGATTTAGATTGACTTTGATGAAGGACTTAAGAATTTAAAAGGATCTGATGAATATGGACCTAAAGAATATCTCCTTGAAAAATATGAAGAAAAGAGAGATGAGCTATTTGATCGAGTTGATCACAATGCTATTGTTAATTTTCATGTCTTGTTCGAGAGCTGAATATTCCAATTAAAATAAATTATTAATATTATTATCTAATGGGCTATAGGAAATAGGGACTTTAT
>Ga0302285_10000992_pt1 | contig 15708 bp, 10 predicted proteins | sample III_Fen_E2_2_FD_200455 | JGI IMG/M metagenome (GOLD analysis project Ga0302285, IMG submission 200455) | Peat permafrost microbial communities from Stordalen Mire near Abisko, Sweden - III_Fen_E2_2 | ecosystem: Environmental > Terrestrial > Soil > Wetlands > Permafrost | place: Sweden: Abisko... | reverse complement strand
AAACAGAAATGGGAATAGAACAAATAATTGAGAAGATTAAAGAAATATTAAAGGTTCAATAATTTATGATTTTAATTGATGTAAGAACAAAAGGGGAATACGATAGTGGTCACATAGAGAAGGCTATTAATTATGACATTATGCAGATGATGCAAGGTGTATATCCTGAGGTAAATAGAGACGAGGAGATAACTCTATACTGTGAGTCAGGTAACAGATCAATGATGGCTAAGAGTATGATGGATTCTGCTGGATTTACAAAGGTTACAGACGGCGGAAGTATAGATAATTTCAAATAACAACGATTATAAATAGCATGTGTCATCTTGACATATGCTATTTATCTGATATAATATGAGTCAAGGTAAAGAATTGGCCTAATAAATGGTTCAAAATAATTTATTGCACATTTTAAAATTTAAGACAATGATTGATAATGTAATTGCTCCAAAAGTTCCTGTAACGGATGTCCGCTACAGAGGTACTATTATTGAATTTGATGTAACTGTTCCTGTTGGTTTTAATCCAGCAATTTATATTGATGAAGAAAGTGTTAATGTTCAAAAAGAAAAAACTACTTTCTATTACAACAATGATTTCAATAGTAAAAACTTTGCCGGTACAACCACACCGTTGATACCTGGAAAAACTTACTGCGCTCATTTTGTTCCAAAGATGTTAACAACAACTTCTGAAGATGATATTAATTTTCTTCTCAAGGAACAAAATGCTATTCTTGTCGGAGGACATGGTTTAATGCTGGCTTATAGTCAACATAAAGATATGTTTCCGAAAGCTCGGAATATTATATCTTTTGATCAAAAAGATGGATTATGGAAAGATGAAGTTGGGTACCATAGGGTACCTAAGATCAAGCTTGACTGGCAAGGTGACTTTTATTTCGAATTAAGCCTCTTTGAAAATGATCGAGGAATTGGTTATTATCTACTTTATTTTTCTGAAAAATAATTCTCAATTATTTTTTTGATTATATTTGTCTATCTATTTAATACCTCAGCTTTTATAAGTTGAGGTATTTTTTTATGCAAAATTAAATCTTTCAAAATAACCATATTTCTGGTATATTCAATGAATGTCACTATCAATCGGAATCGTAGGTTTGCCAAATGTAGGAAAATCAACATTATTTAATGCCCTTACTAAAAAAGGTGTTCCTGCAGAAAATTATCCTTTTTGTACAATAGATCCATCTGTGGGTATTGTTCCTGTTCCTGATGAACGCTTATGGAAACTTTCAGAATTTTCTAAATCAGCAAAAACTATTCCAGCTGTTATTGAATTCGTAGATATTGCAGGTCTTGTAAAAGGTGCATCAAAGGGTGAAGGTCTTGGAAATAAATTCTTGGCAAATATTCGTGAAGTAGATGCAATACTAGAAATGGTTAGAATCTTTCCTTTGAAAAGTGAAAAAGGAAATGAAATTATGCATGTCTATGGAGACATAGATCCACTCCGTGATATTGAAGTTATAAACCTAGAGCTTATTCTCGCTGACCTAGAAACAGTATCAAAAAGAAAAAGTAATATTGCTCGTGAAGTTAAAAAGGGAGACAAAGAATTTATTATAGAAGATCAGGCTTTAGCTAAACTTGAAATAGCTTTTGAAAAAGCACAGCTTGCAAATACTGTAGATTTCGATGATAAAGAATTAGAGAAAATAAAAATGTTAAACCTCCTTACTCTGAAGCCTTTTCTTTATGGATTAAATAAAAGAGGTGGAACACAAAATCTTGATGAAATGAATCCTGAAATTTTCAAAGAATTAACTGACTATATAGAAAGTACAGGTTCAAGATATGTTGTGATAGATGCAAAAATTGAAGAAGAGTTAAAAGATTTTGAAGGAGATGAAAAAGAAATGTTCCGTAAAGAAATGGGTGGAGACGATGATGGAATAAATCATTTGATTACTGAAGGTTATAAACTTCTCGGTCTTGATACTTATTTCACAACAGGAGAAGATGAATCTCGTGCTTGGACTATTAAAAGTGGTAGTACTGCACCTGTTGCTGGTATGGCCATACACACTGATTTTAAAGATAAATTTATTCGTGCGGAAGTAGTATTCTGGAAAGATTTACTTGATGCTGGTAGTTACGGTGAAGCTCGTTCAAAAGGAAAAGTTAGAACAGAAGGAAAGGAATATATTGTTAAAAATGGTGATGTTATAGAGTTTAAGATTTAGAGGTCCAACCTCTAGCTGGTAATCTGCGGTTATATCTCTAAATAAAAATATGCGTATAAATTTTTTTGAAGAATATCCTACATCTGAAAATCTCGAAAAGGCAAAATTAATTGATTTTAATTCAACTATTTTTTTAGCTGCACATTCTTTAGAAGAATTTCATAAATACAAAAAGAATCTTCTTGATATTAATAATAGATTAGATGTTGCATATTGGCCAATACTTAATAATACTTATTGGATTTCTCCATTTTCATATACAAGTGATTTAGAAAAATTATTTAAAGAATTAAAAGAAAATAAGGAAAAACTTACAATTCTTATTGATTTAGAATTACCACTTTTAAATAATAGATTTTTATTTTTTAAAAATTTTTTATCTTTTTTAAAAAATAAAAGAATTATTGGAAAATTCTTAAAAGAAGCACCACTTTATAATTTAAATATTATTACAGCAGAATATCCACCGTTTAGTTATTTTGTTTTAAAAATTTATAGAATGTTTGGAATTTCTTTTGATAATAAAAAATATAATAATAAATCTTGTGTTATGTATTACACAAGTATGATTTCTAATAAATATATTTTAAATAAAATAAAAAATAATTTAATTAAGATTAAAAAAGAAAATAATAAAAATATTGAGATTGGTTTAGGAACAATAGCAACTGGAGTGCTTGGTAATGAACCAATTATTTCTTGTGAAGATTTTAATAGAGATCTTTCTTTTGCAAATGATAATAATTTTGAAATGGTTACAATATTTAGACTTGGAGGTTTAAATGAAGAGTATTATAAAATAATAAAAAATTATATTTAATTTATGAAAAATAATTGGCAAAATGCTCAAAATATTTTAAAAAAAGATGGGGTAGTAGTACTACCTACTGATACTTTATATGGAATAATCGCAAGTGCAGAGTCAAAAAAAGCAGTTGAATATATATATAAAATAAAAGGACGAAATGAAGATAAGCCTTTTATTGTTCTTATAAACTCCTATAAAGATTTAGGATTGTTTGGCGTTAAGATAGATAAAGAGCAGGCCAAATTTTTGGAAAAAATTTGGCCTGGAAAGGTGAGTGTCATCCTGCCTTGTATGCAATCAAAATTTAATTATTTGCACCGTGGAACAAAATCAATAGCATTTAGAATGATTGGAGAAAAAAATAAAAACTTATTTAATCTAATTAAAAAAGTGGGTCCATTGGTTGCTCCTAGTTGTAATAAGCAAGGTGGTACACCAGCAGAGAATATTACAAAAGCAAAAGAATATTTTAATAATGAAATAGATTTATATATAAATGGTGGTATTAGAAAATCATCTCCATCAACACTGATTAAATACGAAAATGGTAAATGGATTATTTTAAGACAAGGAGGTATAAAAATAAACATCGGACATCTCTAGAGATGTCCGATGTTTATTTTTATATTATTTATCGCTCTTTTTTGATTTAGATTTACTTGCTTGTTCTTTTTTAAGATCCATAATTTCTTCTATTAACTTTCCTAGAGTTTCTTCCATTCTTGTTAATATTTCATCATCTTTCTTTTCTTCTTTTTCCTCTTCTTCGTCTTCTTCTTGAATATCTTCCACATCTTCCTGAATCTCATCAACATCTTTTTGAATCTCATCAACATCTTCCTGAATTTCATCCACATCTTTCTGAATTTCTTCCACATCTTCCTGAATCTCATCAACATCACGAGCAACAGCATGAAGCTTTCTTGCTTGACGGTTCACACTCATTTGAATAAATATAGAAAGGTAGATGGCTTCAAGAGAAACTATTGTTGTAAGTACAAGGAGAATATTATCAAGTTCAAATCCCCAAAAATACAACAGAAAAGCTGTTATAAAAAGAATTGTATGTATAACAAGTGAATTGGTAGAGCCAATCCATCGAGTTGCACGAATGGCAACTTTCTCTAAACCTTCTGCTGATTTTTTTCTTAACTCTTTCATATCTAACTTTATTATACACCTTTTTTCTGATATACTCTATATATTATGGAAACAAATATAAATAATACAAAGCAGTCAAATTTCGTAAAAATATCTATTATAGTTGCTATCGTTATTGTTATGAATATGTTTTTTAATTATGGTGTTTCTCTGGTTTTCAAGGAGCCAGTTATGGATTCCTATATTAAGCCTACTCAAGTCTTAGAAACAATAATATCTAAAGATAAATGTATTTCTGTTGGTGGTCAATGGAGTGAAAATGTTAACTTAAATGACAAAGGTAAAACACAAATAGAAGGTTACTGTAATGAGAATTATACAAACCAATTAAACTATGATAATGCTCGCAAAGTTTATGATAGAAAAGTTTTTGTTACATTAATTATCTTAGGTGTTCTGTCTCTAATATCTGCCGGATTTATTGGAATTCAGATTCTCTCTATTGCTTTTGCTTGGAGTGGAGTATTATCTCTATTTATTGCTTCTGTTCGTTATTGGTCTGAGGCTGATAACTGGGCAAAGGTTGTTATCTTGGCAGTATCTCTCGGTATACTTATCTGGCTTGCTGTAAAGAAATTCAATAAATAAAAAATAATTTAGTCTATGAAAAATTACGATCACAAGAAAATTGAAAAAAAATGGCAGAAAGAGTGGATTAAAAATGAAACTTACACTACTTCAAATACTAGTAAAGATAAAAAGATGTATGTTCTTGATATGTTTCCTTATCCATCTGGAGTTGGATTACATGTAGGACATCCTCGTGGATATATAGGTAGTGATGTTTATTCTCGTATGAAGAGAATGTCTGGATACAATGTGCTTCATCCTATGGGATATGATGCTTTTGGACTACCTGCTGAACAATACGCACTTCAACATAAAATACATCCCAGAAAAGCAGTAGAAGAAAATGTTGCTACTTTTGAAAATCAATTGTCTATGATTGGTCTTTCTTACGACTGGTCACGAAAAGTAAATACAACAGACCCAAAATATTATAAATGGACACAATGGATTTTTCTTCAGATTTATAATTCATGGTTTGATAAAACAAAAAATAAAGCTCGACCTATAGATGAGCTTGAAGATATTTTTGCAAAAAGTGGAAACTCAAAAATAAATGCTGTGCATAGTGATATAGAAAATTTTTCAGCAAAAGACTGGAGTAATTTTTCTAAAAAAGAAAAACAAGATATTCTCATGAAGTATCGTCTTGCTTATGAAGGATACAGTGAAGTGAATTGGTGTGAAGAGATGGGTACAGTTCTTGCAAATGATGAAATAGTAAATGATGCAAACGGAAATCCAGTATCTGAGCGCGGTGGATATAAAGTTGAAAAGAAATCTATGCGCCAATGGTTTATGCGTATTACTGCTTATGCAGATAGACTTTTGTCTGGACTTGATACTCTAGAGTGGAGTGATCATCTTAAAGAAATTCAAAAAAATTGGATAGGGAAATCAGAGGGAAGTGAGATTGATTTTAATATCAAAATTAACAATCTCTTTTTCTCTGGTCCTCGGACGAGGGAGATGGAAACCAGTGCCAGACCATTCGAAAAAGAGATTGTTAATTTTGATTCCATAAAAGTATTTACTACACGAGCAGATACTATTTTTGGTGCTACTTATGTAGTTCTCGCACCAGAACATTTACTTGTTCAAAAATTAAAATCAAATATTGAAAATTGGAATGAAGTAGAAAAATATATTTCAAGTCTAAAAAATAAAACAGAAGAAGACCGTACTAAAAATGACAAAGAAAAAACAGGAGTAGAACTAAAAGGAATCAAGGCTATAAATCCTGCAAATGGAGAAGAAATTCCTGTTTGGATTGCTGATTATGTTTTAGCTTCATATGGTACAGGTGCAATAATGGCAGTTCCACAGCATGATGACAGAGATAGAGATTTTGCTATTAAGTTTGATTTACCTATTTTAGATAAACCATTTGTAGATGCAAAAGAAATTACAGAAAAAGTTGGTGGAAAAATAGTTACAAAATATAAAATGCGAGATGCTATTTTTGCTCGTCAGAGATACTGGGGTGAGCCTATTCCACTTAGACATAATTCCGATGGAATAATTTCAGAATTAAAAGAAAAAGAACTACCTCTTGAATTACCAAATGTAAAATCATATGAATCAACAGGCACAGGGGAATCTCCGCTTGCAGGTGTAAAATCATGGGTAAAAGAAGGATATGAGACAAATACAATGCCAGGTTGGGCTGGTTCTTCTTGGTACTTTTTACGCTATATGGACCCACAAAATTCTAAGAACTTTGCATCAAAAAAGGCAATTGATTACTGGCAAGAAGTAGATGTTTATGTTGGTGGACAAGAACATGCAACAGGGCATTTATTATATTCAAGATTCTGGAATAATTTTCTTTATGATATGGGTTATGTTTCAAAAAAGGAACCATTCAAGAGACTAAAAAATCAAGGTATGATTCTAGCGACAGATGGACGCAAGATGAGTAAGAGATGGGGTAATGTTGTAAACCCAGATGACATCGTAAACAATTACGGTGCAGATACTTTGCGTGTTTATGAAATGTTTATGGGTCCATTTGAACAAAGCCTACCTTGGTCAACAGAAAGTATTATCGGATCAAGAAGATTTATTGATCGTGTTTACAGACTTCAAGAAAAAATAACTGAAAATAAAAGTTCCGAAGAAGTAGAAAAGATTTTACATAAAACAATTAAAAAAGTGAGTGAAGATATTGAAAACTTTGCTTTCAATACTGCTATTTCTTCGATGATGATATTTATGAATGAGATAGAAAACAGTGAAATCAATAAAAATGATTTTAAAATGTTTTTACAAATCCTCGCACCATTTGCTCCGCACATAACAGAAGAATTATGGATGACTCAGGGAGAGAAGAAAACAATTCATAAAAGTATTTGGCCAAAATATAATCCAAAAAAAATTATTGAAGATAAAATAAAAATTCCAGTTCAAATAAACGGAAAAGTTCGTACTATTTTCATCGCAAATGCTGATATGTCAGAGGATGAAATAAAAACACAAGTTTTGAAGGAAAAATCACTCGCTCAATGGATAGAAAATAGGGAAATTAAGCGCATAATTTATGTCCCTGGAAGGATATTAAACATAGTTGTTTAAACTCTAGTTTTTAAAATCAAATATCTGGCTTATCCACAGTAAAAATATGAACTTTTTAGATTTTTTTATGATATAATATGTGTGTATTATGTCAGAAAAAAATAACAAAAAATTTATAGAATTTTTTAAGAAATTTTTTCAAAAAATTAAACCCAGATTTTCCTTCCATTACGTTGCCTACACCATACTATTTACAATAATAGTTTTTTCTGTAATCTCAGTTGTTTCAGCTACTACTCCAAACCCTGGTCACCCTTGGGCTGAAGTTGGTGATGGAGTTTTCAATGTAACAAATAATCAAACAGCTACTCGTACTTATACTTTTCCAGATGCAAATGCGACAGTACTCACAACTAATGCCGCAGTTACCGTTGCTCAAGGTGGAACAGGTCTAGGAACTATTGCTGACAAAACTCTTCTAGTTACAACTGCTGCAAATACACTTTCTGCTTTAGTTATTCCTGCTGGTCAATCAATCCGAAGAAATGCTGGTGATACAGCTTTTGAAGCATTCACTCCAGGATCAGGAACTGTTACTGCTGTTTCAGTTGCAACTGCAAATGGAATTTCAGGTTCTTCTTCAGGTGGTACAACTCCAGCTCTAACTCTTTCTCTTGGCGCGATTACTCCATCGACAGTAAACGGCCTTACTCTAACTTCAAATGCAACTGGATTCTCTGTATCTGGTGGAACAACTTCAAAGTCATTAACAGTTTCAAATAGTTTAACTCTCGCTGGTACTGATGCGACAGTGATGACATTCCCGACAACTTCTGCAACTATCGCTCGTACAGATGCAGCTCAAACATTTACAGGAACACAAACTTTCTCTTCAACTATTTCTGGGTCTATTTCTGGTTCTGCTACTACTCTTACAAATACTCGTGCAATCAACGGAGTTAACTTTGATGGTAGTGCAGCTATAACTGTTCCTGTAAATAATGCAAATGATGTTGCAACAGCAAGTGCAGTGTATCCACTCTGGACAGCAACTGCTGGAGGAAACTTTGCAGCAAAAGTTTCAACAACAGCTTTATCTTTTGTTCCATCAACTGGAATATTATCTGCAACTGGATTTTCAGGAAGTGGTGCAAGTTTAACTTCACTAACTGCAGGTAATCTATCAGGTACAATTCCAAGTGCAGTATTAGGTAATTCAACTCATTATATCGGTACTACTGCTATTACTCTAAACAGAGCAAGTTCGGCATTAGTATTAACAGGTATTACAAGTATCGACGGTAGTGCAGCATCCGCAACAAAAGCCACAAACTTAGTTGGTGGAAACTCTACAACATTACTTGGTTCAATTCCATATCAATCAAACACTGATACAACTACACTCCTTGCTCCAAACACAACAGCAACAAAGAAATTTTTTAGAATGACAGGTACTGGAACAAATGGTGCTATACCTGCTTGGGATACTTTGGTTGATGCTGATATACCAGCTACTCTTACAGGTAAAAGTGTTAATGGTGTAACTCTCTCAACATCAGCTGGTGCCACAAACTTTTTAGCAGGTGATGGAACTTACAAAGCTGCTAGTGGTGGTAGTATGGTTTATCCAGGTTCTGGAATTCCAAACAGTACAGGTTCTGCTTGGGGAACATCATATTCTACTATCGGATCAGGAACTGTTCTTGCTCTTGCAACAGATCCAACATTTACATCTAGTATTACAACTCCATATATACTTGGTGGAACAACTGCAACTTCACCACTTACTCTCCAGGCTACATCAGCGACAGGAGCATCAGGTGCAAGTATTAATTTTAAAGTTGGAGATAATGGTAGTCTTCAACCTCTTACAATTACAAATGAAGGAAGAGTTGGAATTAATACAAACAGTCCTGCTGCTGGTTATGCACTTGATGTAAATGTTGGATCTGATGATGCAAGATTTTATGGTAGTGGAGGTGGTGGCTTAGGTTTTGTTCTCGAAGATACAGCACCTGGTGGTCATGCATGGTATTTTAATACTAGTCCTGTCGATGGAGCTTTTGGTATTAGTCATTCTGGGGCGACTGGTTCTACAGGACTTCCTGGAACTCGTGCTTTAACTATATTACCTAATGGTAATGTCGGTATTGGATCATCTTTAACAGCAACAGCTCTCCTTCATTTAAGTGCAGGTACATCAGCAGCTGGAACTGCTCCACTTAAATTTACAGCTGGAACAAATCTAGGAACAACAGAAGCAGGTGCAGTTGAATATGATGGTACACACTTGTATTTCACAGCAGTGAATGCTGGTACAAGATATCAGTTAGATCAACAACCTGATACTTCAACTCTCCAATCAGCATACGGTTTAGGAAATACTATTTTAGCTACAACTGGTAGAAATCTTAATATTAATAATATTGCTGGAACACAAACAGTATTTGGTATGAATGGTGGTGTTGCTCCGACTATTGATATGGTAAATATTGCAAATACTACAGGTGTCACAACTGCAGGTGTTAGTGGTTTGCAAATTACATATACAGGTGGTGCTGCTGCGGTAGAATCTTCTGCTCAAAGAATTGATTTAACTGGTGGAACTACTGGTGGTGCTGGTGCGATTTGGAATGGATTGAGAATTGTTCAGGGAACAATAACCCCTGTAACAACAGTCCAAGATGTTAAGCTTGAAACTGCCGCATTTACTCAAACTATTGCAGGAACAACCAATATAAATGGATTAAATATCGCAACCGCTGGTGCATTGAGTAATACAACTGTAGCTGGAGTTATAAGTTATGCTGGTTTAAATGTTACAACTCCGAATGTTACAACGGGAGTTTCAGGTTCTTCAATAGAGTCTGAAGGTATTAAAATAAACCAAGGTTCTTATTCTGTAAACTTTACAAATGCGAATACTCTCGGAGTAAATGGTCTTAATATTATAGGTGGAACCATATCAACAGCAGCATCACAAAATGGAACTATAAATGGAATTAAACTAACAACAGCGGCACTTACTCAAACAACAACAGGTATAAGTAGAATCAATGGTCTAACTCTCGGTACTGCTGGAGCGCTCGTTCAAAACACAGCAGCTGGAACAATAAACTGGAAAGGTTTAGCTATACAGATGCCAGCAGTAACTCAGACAACTGGTACTGTGACTTCAACAGGTCTTGAAATCACAACAGCTGCAGTTACAACTGGAGGTAATGCTCAAGCTATAAACGTTATAGATAACTCTGGAAACAGTATTTTTAGTGTAAAAGATACAACAACTGGAGACAACAACTTTGGTGCTATAGTTTCGTCTGGTGCATTTATTGATAACACTTCAATTTTTGATGAAGAGTTTAATGTAAATAAAAATGCTACTGCTGCTACTGCCGATACTATAACTGGTCTTGGTGATACTAACGCTTTTGTTTTCGATACATTTACTGGTACTGCTACAACATTTGGTACACCAACAAGTGTCGTTGGTGGAGTTGGACGTTTTATTCTACCAGCTACATCTGGTACAGGATTTGTTTTTGGTATTGGTCGTGCCGTCGCTGGATACAGTGGAATATATTTAAAAGCAAATTTGCCTGTAGTTCAGATAAAATTAAAACCAAGTTTAGTTGCTATAACAGAAGATACTAGATGGGGATTGATGGCAGTAGCTACAGCTGCAAGTGGTACAAACGATGCAGCTCCAACTGACGGTATTTATTTTTCAAATGAAAATAGTACAACTTCTTGGGTAGGTGTTGTTCGTAGCGGTGGTTCCAATATTGGTACAACAACTTGTTCTGGAACAATAAGTACATCACAATATGCTGTAGGAAGAATTGTTGTTGAAACTTCATCTTTGGTTCACTTTTATATGGACTATGATGCATCAAATGGTATTAACTTTACTGATTGTGGAACTGTCGCTGTAAGTACTAGTCCAACTGCTGCTCTTACTCTTGGAATTATGAATACTCATACTGTTGCTACTGCTTCAACTATAGATGTCGATTATATGCGTACTTGGCAAGACGATGCGGCAAATCCTAATGCACCATTGGTTATTGAGCAAACACCAGTTGAGCCATTATTTAACGCAAAGACTGTATTGGCAGATCTTATGACATCTCTTGATCCTGAAGTTGCAAAGGGTAAATATTCTGATCGTATAGATACAGGTAGACTTGTTGCTGGTGTTGAAATGGTTACACCGAGATTAACAGCAGATACTATTTCTGTAAACAATATCGATACACAAGTAGCATTTAATCTACCACCAATATTTAACAAAGATACTGCTGGTTTTGCTGTGATAAAACAAGGTGATAGGAGAGTTCGTGTAGATTATAGTACTCCTTATATTTCAGAACCTTCTGTTAGTGCATCTCTAGTGTTTAATATTGCAGATAATATTACAGATATACTTGCAAATAGTGTATTTGATAATAAAGTTGATTCAATGATTGTAAACAATAGCAACAATGGATTTACAATTCTTATAAATAAAAATGCTCCTAGAGATTTACGATTCTCTTGGAATGCATTTGCAGTTTCTGATGCAAAGATATTTGAAAGTGTCATAGATGGCCTTGTTATAGAGGCGCCAGTTCAAGCTCCAACAACAAATAATACTTCAACAACTACAACACCAAATTCAGGTCCTATAATAGATTCAGCAACAAATACTACTTCAGCGCCAAGTTCAGACACTACATCATCAGATCAATCTACTCCTCCGACAACTACAATAGATAGTCTTCTTGCTCCAGTTCCAGAACCTGTTGTAGCTCCAGTACAAACATCAGATCAATCTACTCCAATTCCAACAACAGATAATACTACTTCTGTACCTGCTTCTGTAGAAACAGTTCCATCTATTACTCCAGTATCTACTGATTCACCACAAATATAATATGAAATTTTTTCAAAAAATTAAAAAATATAATTATCTAATTAATATTTCTATAATATTAAATATTATATTATTTATATTTTTATTGTTTTGTATATATCTTTATGTAAATAAAGGATATAAACCTATTAATTTTTCAAGAGAAGTGAGTACTGATTATAAATTTATTAGCCCCATTCTTGATTGTGAAGATAATAATACAGATACTTCTTCTTCTCTTATTTATTCAAAAATGAATGATTTTATCGGTAATTTAGTAAAAAAATATAATATACAAACAACTTCTGTGTATTATCGTGATCTGAATAATGGTCCTTGGTATGGATACAATGAAAAAGAATATTTTTATCCAGCATCACTTATGAAGTTACCTATTATGATTGCATTATTTAAATATTCTGAAGAGGATCGTTCTATTTTAAATAAAAAAGTTTTAATAAAACAAAGTGATATAGATAATGTATTATTTCAAAACATAAAACCTAGTAAACATTTAGAAGTAGGTAAGGAGTATTCTATGCTCGAATTGGTTAATTATATGATAAAAGAATCAGACAATGCAGCTTCTAATGTAATAAAAGATAATTTTCCATCAGATAAGTATATAAATGAAGTATTTAAACAAGTTGGTGTTGATACGCAAACAGACAATGATGAAATTGTTCTAAGAACAAAGGACTATGCTGGATTTTTCCGGGTTTTATACAATTCATCATATTTAAATAAAGAAAATTCTGAATTAATATTAAAAATATTATCTGAATCAGATTTTAAAGACGGTTTAGTCTCTGGAGTTCCTGATGATGTAGTAGTTTCTCATAAGTTTGGAGAAAGAAGTATTGATGGAAATGGTTTAATTTCTCAACTTCAGTTACCTACTGAAACAAAACAACTTCATGATTGTGGAATTATTTATTCTTCAAAAAATAATCCATATATTTTATGTGTAATGACTCGTGGTTCAGATTTTAAAAACCAGGAATCATTTGTAGGGGAGGTGTCTCATTATGTCTATGATAATATGACAAAAAAGTAATTTTTATTACTATGTTAAAAATACAAAAATATATTGAGTTTATATTTAAAAAAATAAATTATATCAAAAAATATATCTTATTATTTTTTATTGTATTTTTCTTTGCTCAGATATCTCCAGTTTATGCAATACAATTAAATAAAACTATTTATCAGATGGGGGAACCAATTTTAACAGTTGGTTCTGGTGGGCTTATTCATGTATTCAGTTATGAAAATGCATACGAAGCAGTATTACCAAGTTATGATAATGGAATAAACCTTTTGGATTATTTTAACTATGTTCCTATTGGTTATGGAAATTATGTAGCAAGGGAATTTGTCGTTGGTGATAGTGGATGTTATTTATATGGTTATAGACTAGAAGATTGTCAGTTAGATCCAGATTTTGTTAATGAATTTTTATTTACTGTTTTAAATCCACCTGATGGTGGAGATACTCCAGTGCTTGATACAGAGTTAACTCCTGTTACAAATAATTTAAACTATATACCAAACTATTTTCCAGAGGTAAGTGTTACTTCGCCAGTAAAAGGTTCTGTTTTTTCTGATTTTTTAACAGTTGATTATAAAGCAACAGACAAAAATGATGATACTTTTGAAAAATCTACATATGGGCTTGGTTTAAATCCTGTATCTATTTTCTATTCAGATAAAATAGCAGAATGGTATGACTCTTTTGTTAATGAAAGTGATGAAATAAAAATAGCAGATAATCAGCCAGCTGTCGGTAAATACAAATGGTCTGTAAAAGATTTAGTTCCAGGATCTCTGTATCGAATAATAGTAGAAGCAAAAGATATGGCTTCATTTTTGGGTCAAGGAGTTTCAGAATTATTTAAGGTTGATTTTACTCAACCTGTTTTCACTGTATCCTCAAATCCTCCTGCTGTTAGAAGTGGGGAAGTTACAATTTCTGTTGATTCATCAAAAGATTTATCTGATATTCCGGAAGTAACTGTTACTCAAAATGGAGCAGCCACAAAGTTAGTTACAATGACTGGTAGTAAGAGTCACTATGAAGGTATCTATAATGTTATTTCAGGATTTGATGGTACAGCAGTTGTAAGCGTTTCAGGTACAGATATTGCAGGTAATACTGGAAAAGAGATTATTTCAGGTGGGACATTTAGTGTAGGTATGAACCCTCCATCTAGTCCAAAGATAAATAATTATACAGAAAATATTGTAACTAATAATGATTCTGTGGATATATCCGGTAGTGCAAGAGTTGATACAGAAGTTATCTTAATGGTAAATGGAGCCGAAGTTTCAAGAGTTAAACCAGATATAAAAGGGGCTTTTGCTTTTAGCGGTATCAAATTAGATAAGGTTAAAAATAATGGTTTGAATTATTTAAATATTGTTTCAAGTGATCCATTGGGTTCTTTGAGTACTCCTGCTGTAATAAAAGTTAAATATAATATTCCTCCAATAGTTAAAATATTAAAACCAATAGATAAAGATACATTAAGTAATATTTCAAATATAACAGTAGAAGGTAAGGATGAGAACAATGATACTATATTGTATACTTATCAGATTTTATCTTCTGCTTCATTTAATAATAAAATTTTTAATTGGATAACTATTTCAGACATAAATCCTAGTAGTAGTTTCCCTTGGAATACTACTGAAGTAGAGGATGGAAACTATATGATAAAAGTTATTGCTAATGACGGTACAGCAAAAACAGAATCATCAACAGTTGAAGTAACTGTTAAAAATGTTTTACCATTTTTCCGTTTTGAAGATGGAAGAAGTACAACTACAAATCTATCAAATATAGTTATCAAAGGTAAAGCACTAACCTCTACAAATATAAATCCGAGACCTAGTATAGTAAGTGTTGCTTATAGTATGGACAATGGCAAGACTTGGACACCTGTTCGACTTATAAATGATATTTATTCAGCAGAGAAAAAGTTCTCTGTTGGTTTTGTGGGATTAAAAGAAGGAGTTTATCCTGTATTGTTTAGAACAAAAGATAGTCGTGGATTTATAGGTAAGATAATCTATCCTATCATAGTAGACAAAACAGCTCCAAAAGCACCTATTGTTACAAGTCCTAAAATATTAAATGGTATAAATGTAAACGATATAAATGATGAAAATCTAAAAGTTAGTGGTTTACAGATAGGTATTAGTGGTTCGGTTGAGCCGTATAATACCGTAACTCTTTCTTACGGAGAAAATACTCTTACTACAAAATCTCTACCGACAGGAACATTTTCTTTCTCTGATGTTTCTTTTGATAAAAAAGATAAATATGATTTAAATTTATTTACAACAGATGAAGCTGGTAACAAGAGTCCTGTTATATCGATTCCTCTTTTGTATAATAATCTTCCAGTTATTTCTTTCATAAGTCCTAAACCTTTTAAGGGATTATCTGATAAATCTATAGTTTCTTGGAGTATAAAAGATATAGATAATGACAGTTTAAGTAATGTTATTGTAAGTTATCGTAACAAAGATAAGGACACTTTATTTAAGAACTTA
>Ga0302285_10000988_pt1 | contig 15717 bp, 7 predicted proteins | sample III_Fen_E2_2_FD_200455 | JGI IMG/M metagenome (GOLD analysis project Ga0302285, IMG submission 200455) | Peat permafrost microbial communities from Stordalen Mire near Abisko, Sweden - III_Fen_E2_2 | ecosystem: Environmental > Terrestrial > Soil > Wetlands > Permafrost | place: Sweden: Abisko... | reverse complement strand
GTTAAAGCTTGCTTTTTGGTCTCTTTAATGGAATTTTTTCAGACTTAATTTCAAAAGGAGAAGTAATCCTCTAATATAAATTACTGAAACGAATCAGCTTACAAAAGGAGGATTTATTTGCCTTTATTTTTTTCTCCAAAGGAAATCCTAAATTAGAATATACAATTGTCCAGTTAATTAACTTGCTGTTACTTACTCTTGATCCATCAGTTCTTTATTTGCTTAGTTTTTTGAGAGCTATTTATCAAATATCTGATCAAATAAATCCTTCCAGTATGTTGTTTTCTTGCATGAAAATGCACTCAACACAAAAAATTGTTGTGATAACATCAAAGAGTAAATTCTATAATTCTTTCTTTTATTTGAATTTTCTCTTATGCAGCCGGATATCCACAAAGTATGTTAAGTTGCTCTCATTGTTTTTCATCAAAAAAATGAAAAACAATGAAAAAAACGATATTTTTGTGTGTGCACCGTAAAACTAGATTACAGAGAATGATAAAGAAAGCAAATAGAATAGAGAGAAGAATCTGCAATGAAATATCTTCCTCATCTTCGTTCAGGCGGTGAACAAGATGAGTCAATATTTATTGAGACTCCCCTCTCTTTCTCTTTAGTGTGTCAAGTTAAAGTATTTTTATAGGGAGGGACAACAAGCTGAAGTAATAAAAGAAAGAATCAAATATGAGGATAACTCTTAAGAAGAATGGATGCTCCCTCAGAGTCGCAGTGCAGCCTGATCCAAACACCTCCTCACATGCTGTCAATCTCAAAGCAATCGTCAAGAATATGCTCTCTTTCAGGCCAAGTAAACTGCAAGAAAATCAACTCCAATAACAGCAAGCAACACAAATTAAACTGCCAAATAATTGTTTTTCATCTTCTTCATCATCACCGCAAGCATTCTAATAGTAACAGCAATAACAACCGTAAATCAAATAGCAATCAGTAGGATCAATAGCCACAGCAGTCACACCAACAGCAACATACACACCAATCAATCTTTATTAATCTGGAGCCACAACAACAAATTCGGCAGGAGTAGCAGGGATAGTGCACTCTTTGTTTAGGCACTAAAAACTGAGCCTTGGAGGATCGATTTCGCCATTGAAAAAGGGGAGAAACTTATTACCCGAAAGCAACAATCGATATTCCTTCAAAGAAAGACTCTCCTCAGTAGTTGCCATTCCTGACAACAACAACAACAGTAATTCTAATAGTCCATCTAAATTTCGATTGTAGAAAAGTATCCTATTCTCTCCAACTCCTGCTGCCTCTACAATAACTTGGAACCTTAACACGGAGGACGATTACGAACAATTCTATTCCTAGAAATCCTTATCGGATCGATCAGAATCATCTTCTGAATTGGTCAAAGTCAATGAGTTCACCACATAGCGATATCCGTAACAATAGTCATAACCATCACAGCTTTCTCGTATCTCTGTTGTGTAATAGATATGCTGTAATTCTTCCAATCTTACCTCGCCGAAAAAGAATTCAATGCTCTTGAAAAATAAAAATAATCCAATTCAAGGGATTGCAATGACAAAATAGCAGTCATAAGAGAGTTCACCACGTTTATCTTGTTTTAAAGAGACAAAGAGTGTAATAAGACCTTCGACTCCTGTTGGTTGTCTTGTAAGTTAAAAACCAGGAACCCAACTGAAATTAAGCAACAACTCTTAAGGGTTTTTGTCAAAGCGTAGATCCAAAATTGGAATAACTAACCCATAGAGGTAGTTATCTTCTTCTGCATCATCTTCACCTCCAATAAGAGGAATAGAACAGCTGTCATAGTCGCTGTTGAGATCTAATAATAATAAGAAAAATAACAATTAATGCAAAATACACCCTGCAAACAGCATACATCGTATTGTAGAAAGCCAGCCATCTAGCCAAACTAAGACCAACAAGAGTACCTGCTACAGCAAGTAAACCTCCAGTACTGCCGAGGAAATCTAGCGAGCTGTGCAAGCTAAGTTAGAAGAAGACTTTGAGCTCATCGATGGGAAGAAACTCATCTAAAAGCGAGCGCCCACATTCTCACAACTTCGTGAAGACTTTATATCCTCCAGTAATCCATATTCTCAATGCTAAGATCTCATTGAGAAGCTCGAGATGATAGCCGATTCCAACAAAGCCTATACAAGGAACAACAACAAAGAGTACGAGCGAGCACTGACAGAAAAAGCAAATGCACACAAGCGTCTCCTGAAGATCCTTCAGCGCACTGAAAAAGATGATTTCCTTCGAACCCTCCCTAACAACATTGCAGGACAAAGAGGAGCATTTTCTTCGTTCCTTGAGGAGATCATAAATAGGCAAAGTACCAACTGCAGCAATGGAGATTATTCAATGAATAATAAATAAGGTTTAGCTGGTAGTGCTCATGGATAAGGTAGCTGCTCTCCGAGATTAGATGAATCTGAGTATGATAGAGTTAACTACAGTGGAGAGCACAATATCAGATGTAAAAGTGGCAGTAATACATTGCAGCAATAACAGAATTTGAAGTTTAATCTGTCATAAGCCCTCCTAAAACCACAAGAAGGATGCGCTATTAACCAATACATGTATTTCATTAATCCCGCCAAGAGTACCAAACACAACAACAACCATTTCTTGGGTAACTTCTCAACAAATGACAGTAAAGATACGATTGCAACACTGACAGCTAACTCCTTCAATAGTCGCAGTATGAAGTAATTTCTCTTGAACAATGCAAGTAGCAGTAGCAGCAGCCGTAAAGCTCTGAGGGTAAAGAAGAATCGTAGTGATTTCTTAAATGATCACTAACCTATGATTCTAACAAGATAGATTAGTCCTTCAAATGCTGATTTAATTCGCCCTACATCAGCTGCTGCTATTAGTAATATTTCATAAGGATCACCAGGATCTAACATTGTTCGTATTGCTTCTGCGATATCTCCTTTTCAGCAATCCTTAGCTGTTTCGTAGTCCTTAGCTGTTTATGCTGAACCTCATAGCTAATATATGTCTAGCTTTCAACCGAAATTAGCTGCGAAATACTCTGCAAGACCATCAACAGCGAAGAATAGATTAACGGTGAATAGCAAAAGCTAAACACAATGCATTGGAATCAAAGCTGGTTTTCTGGAAAAGAATTAGAAGAAGGTATGATTCTTTTATAACAACTAATACAAACCAAGTAGTGTTTGCTGACCTTGCATATATGTCTGCTTGAGTTACTACTCCTGTGTAAGGTTTGTTTACTCTATGTTTGTGAAGAAATATTAAAATCTTTTTAATTATCCTCATTCTCTCTGTATGTCTTTTCCTTCTCTCCCAAAAAAAAAGGATAATCTCAATGAGCACCACTCATTTGGGGGAGAGAACCATCAATAAAAAATAAGTAGAGCTTTCATATCCTAAAGGAAAATATAATAATATTGGGTTATTCTCGCGGAGGAGGGTTTGTTGGATTAGCTGATCGACCAAAAAAAAAGCATTTCAAGGGAAAATGAAGAGAAAGTTGTGTCCCTTCGACATGCAAGCGTTCAGAGTTGCTTTGAAGAATAGCAATCCATAGGATTATTTGCTAGCTTGCTTTGAGGAAGCAAAATCACATGCGGGTATAGAACTAATGTATTAGGGATAAGAACAAGCACAAGACATAGAGCAAGCATAGGGAACAAAGAAGAATAGCAATAGAAAGAACGCGAATGAACTATTATTGAGAACATCATGCGTTATTACGAAAAGAATAACTTCTATGACAATGAAGGAATTGCATGAGACATTGCATGCCATGGGATTCTATCCTAGTGAATATCAACTCCGTGTGGGCTATGAATATGCTTGCTTGAAAGCGAGATTGCAGCCATTGCTCAAGGACATTAAGCCTTAGTAGATGCTCACAGCACCAGTAGATCAACTCAAGAGAATTCTAAGAGTTTAGGAAAAAAATGTTTTAAAGAAAAAGTTAGATGCAAGTAATGCAACAACTGCGAGTTAAGAAGATTCTAAGAGATAATGTTAAAAGCGTGCTTATGTGTTCAGTGAAGATTAATTCATTGAATGGCTGGAGCATAACTTACAGTCTTTGTCAGTAGATGATCGAATGGAAGCAACGAAAAGAAGAAGTAGGGCTGTTTCAACACACTTACAAGGGAGTAATATATCTCAATAGAATGCAGATAATTATTCTAATAATGCTTCGGATCTGAGCATGGCGGAGGTAGTAAAGCAAAGGAAATTAAGAGAAATCGAAGGAAAACTAGAAAATCTAGCTAGAACATTAGAAGAAATCAACTAATTACGATAAGATAATGGACAGATACCTTGTGATTTAGATGAGAAAAACACAGACTCCAAGCGAAAATATCTTGAATTACCTGTGATTGATACCAATATGTCTGCTTCCAGATATGATAAAAGCCTCTCAATCCGTAGCATTCCCTTCGAACCTGATTCATATTCACTTAACAAGCGAATCAGCCGATTGAGAGAATAAGCAGAACAAGAATTAATGGCGTTAGTTGAACTTTGCCAGCATGATGTAGGATTTAAGGAGAAAGTTGCAAAATCCATGGAAAGCTTCAAGCAAATGAGGATCGAAAATAACCTCAAAATCGGGTAGATAGCCACGTAGAATGCACAGAATAGAATTCAGAGAACAGCTGCGGAGAATTTATAAAAGCAATAGCGAGAAGACGAATTGCTTGGGTTGCTTGACAGAGATAAGATGAGAAGCTTAAGAATCGAGAAGCTCATGCAGAAAACAGCTCATCCTAAAGGTAGATTCTAGAAATTAGTATAGCCTGGAGGGTCGTATGAGAAACGGCTGCTGCGATTAATTAACAAAGATTCTTTATTTTATGCTTGAGAAGGAAAGGATATTATTAGCTATTTGGCTTGGAGTTATCCATGGGAAGAAAAAAAACTGAGAGTCAGCATAGAATTTCTAAAGGTTTAGATGTGAATATTTCTGGGGGAGGGGTGGAAGGGATATGGGTATCAAAAATCATCTGCATCTTTTTAGTTTAAAAACAAGTAAAAGTGGTACTACTTTGAGGAGAGGGGAGAGTGGTTGAAAAATTACAAATATATTATTATTATTATCGTATGACCTAAATTTTGCTGCTTGTTCTGTACGATCTATGTGCAAACTAGTTTTGTGTTAAAGGCTTAAATTAATACAAGTTAGCTAAAAAAAGTTTGAAAATGATCTCATCTTATCTTGCTTTAGTTATCCAAAATTATACAAGATAATTGACATATTGGAAAATTTCTGATTTTTGGATAAGCCATAAGTATTTTTTTCATTTAAAATGATAATTCAAGTTAATTGAGTGAATTTTTTAAGTGATTCAAATGAAAATCTATCCAATATTAAACAAATGGCTTTCTCTTTTACTTTCCTTGCCTATGATAATATAAACTGTTAGGTATCAAAACAGGAAGACTTTCAGAATTCATTTAAAAATTGATTAAAATAGGACTGTTAATCAAACTAATCTAATTATTAACCTTAAAACATGCTAAATGATTCAAAATAAGAAAATATATTTGTTAGGACAACACCAGCTGTTTTTCATTTTGTTTTTCTATTCTATTTTATTTAAGTAGTAGATTCAGTTGAATAGGTTTTTCTCTAAAGGAATTAGTTGATAAAAATGAAGAAGATAAAAGAAGAACTTATTTAATTTATGGTCCGTTGAACAATAGAGTAAAATCGCGGCTGGTTATTGTTCGTTAGCAATGCTTTATGAAAGTAAATAGAGGAAAAATAATGCTTGAGATTTTTCAAAGCAACAACTCAAAAATGAGTTCTTTACAAGAACCAGTTGAAAGAATTTCTTGATTTTATCTGCTTTATTCAATTAATAAGATCGTATCCCTGCTGTTTAAATCAGGCTAAGGGTAGTTAAGGAGCAGATTGAATTAAGAAATCAGACGAAAAGAAATAAAAATAATCAAGAAAAGTGTATTATTATTAGATAGATTCATTTTAATATGAGTGATTCCTCTTTGACTGATATCTAAATCAACCCTACGAATCTGCTGCCATTTCAAGCTCACAACACATAGAATTATCCACATTTCTCTAACATTCTTCAACCTTCTCGAGCCAGAGTAAATCTTGAAAATCAATAAATGACTAAGGACACTAATGTATCTTCAAAGAACGGCAAGAGATGCAGCACAGAATCGTCAGCAGTGTTAAAAAAAGACGAAAAGTTATTTTTGAGTAAGAAGCAAATGCAATAATTGAATTGGATTTCTGCAAAATAAGAACAGTTATTTGAGTTTGAAAACAAGAAGTCAATATTGGTTATTTCTCAATTTCAAGATGATTCAAATTTGAAATAAATAACTTATTTTTTTAATTCTTGGCTCTTTTTGGATTTACAGGTTTTAGGGACATCAACGAGCATCAACAAGAGCCAATCAAGAAGAAAAATTAGCTACTTCTACATGCTCATAGCTGGATAAACGAAAGCGACACCAAAGAGAACGAAAATAACTTAGTAGAGCATGATTATTAACTCGAGAAAGATGAGGAAATGTCCATGTTGAAAGCTAAGCGACTGGCAGATGCGATAGAGATAGCTTATTTGAAAGAGCAGTTAAGTAAAAGGAGACACAAAGTGATTGACTCAGGAGATAATTTCTGTTTTATAAGTTGTTTCGATGATGAAGATGACATCGAATTGGATGTTTGCTGCGATTTCGGTGTAGAAATCTGCATCTAAAAAATCATTCAAAGAAACAGCTTTGAGCATATTTTAATGCAATCTCACTTGGAAGTCGCTGAATTGAAGTCAGAATTGACTATGGCATCAGAATCAAAGGAATAACTTGAGCAAGAAATCAGCCAACTCAAAGCCACAAACTGTCAAATTATTTCAGAAAATACCTCTCTTCTCAAAATCAACAGCCAATTAGCAAGAGAAAGCAACTCACTCAAGATCAAATTGTTTGACTTAGATTCTCAAATGCAGAAAAACAACAAGGCATATGCTGATCTCTAGGGGAAATATACCAACGATATCAATACTCTTGCAAGACAGATCCACGTAAGCTATCATAAAAAACACATTTTATTTCAATTATTTTTGATAAATCACATGATCCTTACATTATTTCTAGGAACGCGAGTAAGATTGTGCTTAACTCGCTGAGAAGAAAAACAGCTACTCAGAGAAACTTAAAGAATATTCGGAAGTCATCGGAGAGTTCAAGCATAGGCTAGATGAGAGGGAATCATAAATAGAGTAATTCAGAGAATAAGTCAACGAACCTATTGAGAATATCAACGTCGCATTCACAATTATCTCGAATTATAAAGAAACGTTATCGAGATTCGACAGGGAGATACAGCAGTTGATTGAGTAGAAAAAGAATGAGGATGTGTTGCTTAGAAGAGATATTAAGAATAAGAATGAGCAGCTCGTTAAACTTGTTGATGTAGTGAAGAAACTCAAGGGAATTAATTTAAGATAGCAAGAAGTAATTTGTGGGAAGGTGAATTTAAGGAGAGAAAAGGAAGATAAAGTAACTCAGGAGGAGATTATTGTGAGGTCTGAGGAGTTATCTGAGGGATGTTGCATGTGAGAGCAACAATAATTTAAGAAGAGTAATGTATTCTTGAAGATTATTACAAAATTAATAATAAATTTATAAATCTAGCAGCTGTTTCAAATGGTAATTGGAAGACAATAAAACAACAATAATAATAATCTTCCACAATAACTAAATTGCCTGCGTTTATTTTTTTATGATATCAGCATTCCCTTACCCTATTAGTTAACTTTAGATGCCATTTCTTTCGAAAAGGTGATTGAAAACAGATAAAACTGGATTCTTTCAGATTTTATTTGCTTTTATTCCTTTGTTCTCCAATATATTAAGATATCATTATTGTTTTATATTATAAAATGAATCAATTACTCATATATCCTCTTACTATCTGATCTAAAATAATTAATTTTTGTGGTTTAGATTATGGATTGGAGCAGTTCTTTAACACGTTCACATATTTTGAAATATTCCTTTTCAGATAATTTCGTTTATTTGAACTCTACGACTATTAACTTGAACTTTTATCTGAAGGAGCAATATGAGTTTGTAAGATGAAATCGATTGATATCTCTTCTTGGTGAGAAGATCATTTTTAGCTTTTGAAGCTAAAAAGCATTATTTATTCATTCTCCCACTGTCTTTCAATCTTTGTTTGTGATTTTCGAAATGAAAGAGGAAGAAAATAATATTACCTAGATTTAAAATCCTTATTTGGATTTGAAGTGCAGTTTGTTTGCTGAACAGAAAACATACTTTTTGTCCACAATAAATCTAAATTATCTCACTCTCATTTTTATTATTAATCGCAATTGGAATTTTTAATAATGATTGCCAATTCTGTTTTGTTGAGGCAGGAGAAATTAATCAAAGGATAGTTTAAGTACAATGGAATAATGAATTATATAAAATCGAAGGAAGAAGAATAATAAGTAAAATTTTCTTTATCTTTTTCTCTTATTAATAGGATAAGAAAAAAGTTAAATGATTTCATCTTATTTGAGAATTCATTTTCAAAAACGTTAATCTTAGCCTTCACTGGGAAGAAGATATGTTAATAAATTCAATACTCTCCAGCAGCACTTGTGCGCTAGTTTTTGATCGAAAACATTGGGAATCTTTGTATATTAACAGAGATTGAAATAATCTCAAGTTTTTCTTATTTTTTTAACTAAAGGAGCTTGATTGCTAATGATAAGGTATGCGCTGATTTCGAGAGGTTCCCTCATTCTAGCTGATTATACAGATTAAGATCACGATTTCTCGACGGAATCCAAGAGGATACTTATTAAAAATGGTGCTAATGCTAAGAAATAAATCATGCTGATGGAAGATTATGCGTTTTGCTTTTTTAGTCATTCAGAATACAGTTTCTTAGCTGTGTGCGATAACTAAGAACTATAAAAGACAAAGACGTTTGAGTTCCTTGATGCACTAAAAGCAGGGTTCTTATAAGAATAAGAGTACATGAAGGATCTAGAGAATTCAGGGAAAAGCCAACGAGCACAACTCTCAATTCTCATTGGAAATTTACTGGTAAGATAAAGATTAAGAGAGATATTGATCAGATTGCACACTCATTTCATGGATACCTTGGGCTTCAAAATGAGAGAGAGAAACAATTAGAATATTTTTTTCATAATCGACCTGAAATCTTCTCCTTCCTTTTTTGTTTTATGATGTGTTGTCCTCAATGAAAAAATAGAGTGAGTTTAACTCAGGCAAGCGAGGCAATAACAAATAGCTGGAAGGAATTATTAAACTTGAAAAAGATCTAGAACACGTCAATGAAATAGCCAAGAAGAGCATAGGTAAATTAATTGTTCTATTGGTTAAGTTAAACCTATTTGAAATTGAATTCCGAAGACAAATTGTTGGAGCGAGAGTTAAAAATATCAAATATTGATGACAAAGCTAAGTTTCTTTCAATTTCGACAAACGAACTCAAATACAACTCAAAACGATTGAGAAAGAAAATTGAAGGAGGATATGGAATAGGATCAGTATTCTTCGCAGTTATTGCGTTTGTAAGCTAATGAAAGCAAGAAAATAGCTGAATTTACAACTTCTTAATAGATTTCTATTAATTACAGAGATTTTTGATTCTTTAACCATTTTTACTTTTTTCAATAAAAAGGGTTTATTTTGTCTTTGGTATTTCGTCTTCAAATGAAAGTAATGACACACACTTCCGAGTAGAAACAAAACCAATATCTAGGGGAAGATAGATTCATTCATGGATTTGCCGATATAAATTAAATTTATAAATAATAGTAATTGCACAAAAAGTAGTTTAATGTATTAAAATAGTTATGATTTTTATGAATTGAAGTTGTTTTGTTAAACTTTTCAATGACAAGATAAATGTTGATTATGGATTAAAACAAGTTGTAGAACACACTCAAATCAATTGAGAAGATTGATGGTTTTGATGTTTGCTACAGCTGAAATGCAGTCTTCGGAGAATTGAATATTGTTCTTTTGATTGTGCTGAACAGCGATTTGTTCCCACGTGCTTTTCTATGAATTCACAAGTAAAATTCTATTGAGGTGACTCTTCATCGAGATTAACAATAGTAAAGAAGAATCTAAATGCAATCTTGGGTTGAGCTGGCGCACTACTGATACCACACCTTCTGGAGTCTTCGATGATAAAAAGCTTGATTTATTGTAGGTTTCCTTTAATTTTTCAAGGAGATCTTTTGCAATTCCATCGATGTTCTCAGATGAATACACAAAATACGGTCTGAATCCTTCCGTTGAAAGTTGTTTGATTTCAGCGATAATCTTGGGTATTTCGAGAGTTGATGTCAGCAGATTGTTGAGTCTGATGGATATTTTCTTAGTTCGAGAAGAGTTTATGCTAGCTTTTTTCTCAGCACTCATTTGAGTTAATATATCTACGTATGTCTTGTATGATGAATCCATGGTTTTAGAAATAGTTGCAAGTTCTTTTTTCTTGTTTGCTTCCAACTAGCTTTAAAGAGACGAAGAAGCAGCGTCGTCTTTCTTTTTGGAAGAATCTGGAATCAAGAAGAAAATCGAAAATAATACAGCGAAGAACACTGTGAAGATAATCCAGAACATGCTGCTTTTGTTGCTCTGCTGGTGGTGCCTAAAATAGATTATTAATTGCTCTAATTTGTTAGCTTTTGTTTTTGTGCTTCGAAAACTTTTAAAAAATAATTATTCAAAAGAAGTTAATTTGATTGATTTCTTTTTTGAGGGTTGATGTAAGAATTACTAAGAGTTATTTTCTATGATTATGCAAATAATTTTCTTTTTTCGACTTTGCTAAACATTTCAGATCGAAATATGAAACATCATTGGTGTGATTCCTTTTTGTTCCAAATTATTCAAATAAAATCTCACAAAATACACTCAATTCGCTTGATATATACTGAGATTAAGTTATTTAGAATCTAAAGAGATTTTTAGCAAGAAACAGAACATAAAATAGCACATAAATGTATGCTCTTTTTAACACAAGGCATCTTGCCATCTAAACAATGAAGCATTAACAAAAAACTATTTCTTTTGTTTGTTTTGTTTTTTCTTATCAAAGAGTGCCTCATTGTTGTACATTTTAGATATAAAAAAGTTTATTTTTTTCTTCCTTCTTCTCTTCAATCTGCTTCCTCCTTCTTGTCTGATTTGCCTTGAACGACGATGAGCATGAAATCTTTATCAGGTGCTACCATAACTTCATGGTTCTTAGACTTTATTCTCAAGAATATCAACTCGTTATTTTCATCGAGATCTCGCACAGTCGATCGTGCTTTAGCAGCTAGTTGAGGGATGTTAATAGCGATTTTCTCACCAAGACCTTTTTGATCACCTTCATATGTGCTTCTGATGACATTGCCTTCATTGTTTACGATGACAATTCCCTAGACAGATTTGTGTGTCTTGATTCTATTCAAGGTTTCCTCGACTTCGGACATCTGCTTTTTTTCGAAATAATGTGTTTGCTGTTATATTTTAATTATTTTTGATTTCTTGATTAATTTGTTTATGTTTTTGTTATTTTAAGAATTGGGTTGCTTGCTTTGTTTGATGTCTTTCTTTTATTTGTTTGAAGATATTGAAAAGAATAAAAAATGAAAAGAGAAGCAGATGAAGGGGAAAGAAAACATGTAATATGCTCATTTTTAGTTGTTATTTTTGATTGATGGTGATCTGCTGTTGTTGTTGTATTTGTCCAGGCTTTCGAGTTATTTTCACATTCATTTACAGCTTAACAAGGATTTATTATTCCTTCAAAATACTCTTTTATGTTGTAGCTGATCATCTGCTTCATCTTCTGTTTCATTTATCATTTTGGGAAGGATATCCAAAAAAGGAAGAAGAAGATATCTACGAAATCTCAGAAGTCCCTTACGCTGCCGTAAAAAGTTACTTCAAAAACGATGATATCTCCGCTTAATCTTTTTTCTCTTGCATCTCAAGGAATAATTCTTCGCCCACAGCATACGAGAAATACAACCCTGGATAATCTTCTAAGAAACTTAGATTGCAAAACCAGTAATTATCATGATTCCTCAGTAATTATTTGAAAATGTTCTTTTAAATAACAGAGCTGAATTCTTTTAGCTAAGGAATTATCGTTGTGTCAGCGTGTTTCTCATGGAGGAACAAATCTAATTTAGCATAATATATCTACTCTAGCTAGCTGATTGTCCGAAATAATTCAGTATGTTGAAGGAAATGCTCTTCTTGGAAAATCCCAGGAGCTTCTGAAGCTGGCAAGAGAAATACAAGATTCTCAAATATCTTTGCGCATATCTCAGCGTAATCTAGCTTGAAATTGTTCGCTAAGAGCTGATAGCGATGCTTATTCACTAAAGAATGCACAACATGTCCGAGCTCATGCATCAAAGTAATGAGATTATCAATGGTGAGCTCAGTTTAGTTGTCGATGACTTTGAAGTTCATCCTGACTAAGAGCTAAGGTAATTATTATAAGAAACCTAATTCGCAGTACCCTCGACTGAAATGTGTTTTCGCTTCTTCGTAAGCGTTCAAATCTAAATAAACAACGCCTAGACGCTTTCCAGCAGGATTTTTGTCTTAACTTTCTTCTTTTTCTTTATTGGGTTAATGTTCATTTTGAAGGGAGATGACTTCAAAGCAGCGGAGATTTTTCTCTTTATCTTTCCAAGAACTATTCGAATCCTTTAATTATTCGTCTGCTTCAATGTCAAGTGCAGATGAAATCTGAAAACTATCTCCAACGGATTCTACAAAGCTACTATTAATTTAGTTTTTTTAAGTGTTTTCTTGCAAAATTTCTCTGAATTCGAGATTGAAAAATCTCTTTGCTACTGAGTTTACAACATCAACTGCTTCGGTCCATTTCAAAGTGAATTTATACATCGGAGTCCCTAATATCTTCTATCGTAAGTAGATTAAATCACTGTACATAAGCTACTCGTTTTAAGGCAAATTCTGTGATGAGAACAATGTTGTTTCCAGCTGTTACCCCAATTATCTATCCTTCGAATCAGTCTTTGAAGAATCAAAAGCAGCAGGATTAGTCTGTGATATCAACGCAGCCATAAAGTTATTCACTTTTTGATCTGTTTTCGGGTATGCTTTCGCCACTAGCGAATTATAAAATTCTTCATCACCAAATAACTAATCTAACTTCGCATGACACCTATCCACAGATGCATTTAGAATCTTCTAAATCATCAACATTTTATCACGTTTCGTACCCTAAATACCCTGCTCACTCATCGTTCCAAAGAATCTGCTATTTAACGCAAACGAATAGCTTTGGTAATCAATAAAATCGAGCTACTCTGCTAGTTGCTATCTCATCAACACAAGATCGCTAAGCACTTTGACACTACTAGCATTCCCTACATTCAGCATGCACTCAAATAACCTCAATCGTAACTCTCTATCCTCACAATTCTTCAGCAGAAAACTGCATTCTTCTCCTGAGAATTTGAATTCAATTGCATCAGTCTTTCTATCCATACTGACCATGCTCGCCATGTACGCATCAGGCGGCACTTCTAGCTTAAACAATTCACTACGATTTACGCTTAATGCTTATCTACCGCTACTCTGATGCTGCAGGAATTACAGCAAAAGTGTTTATTCTGCGTTTTTTATTTTACACAGCTTGTCCTTGAGTTAAGTGCTCTTTCCCATGAAATATCGAAGCTCATAGTCATCCACCATCATCTTCAGAAATTGGGTATCCTGCAGATCTAGTGTCTTTTACCTATTGGATTCTTTTTCGAGAACGTCAATTAGATTTACTCTACTTATTCCGCTTTTTCCTGAGGATACTTCATCTAATTCAGTTCCTAGATTATACCTTAAAACCTAACACTGTCCGTAGAGTTAGCTGTCACTATTCAAGACATTGAATTAGTCTTGTACAGAATGAATAATTTTAGCCAATTCAGATCTATGTTTGACGTATAACTTGCTGGAATACAAGATATTCGCTGTATCGATTGTCCAGCAGAGGTCATTGGAAACTTAGTTAATCAAACTGAGCTTCAATCCACCTTCGTTAGAACTCTTAGCGATTTCTGTTTTTCGTTTGGCTTCACTGATTGCGTTGGCAGCACGAGATAGGAATCTTCTCATTCGAGAAATGAGCTAATTTAAGGAAGGGGAGAGATGATTATCACAAGAAAAGAATTAAATTAAAAAAATATTGCTTTTTAAAAGATATTTAGCTGTTTTTTCAAAGAAACACAAATATTTCGTGTTTTGGATTATTATTGTCTGTGGGAATAGCAATTTCAAAACTAAGAAAAACTAAACAAACAGACTTCTTATCTAAACCAGCTAATTTTACTGCTGTTACAAAAAAATAGTAGCATTTTCAAGTAACTATTTTCATTTATCGACTGAACTGCCTGCTTACCTCTTGCATAATAGCTAAAAATGGATCTAAGCTACGCCAATCAATCCACAGTGGAGGCCAAAGACTTAGAGGAAGAAATCTATACCAATCCAACATTCAAAGTTGTCAACTCGATGATCGGTGATGTGATGCTCTTCTCGTTTAAGTTCGTTCTGTTTGACTTGCTGATGACTTACGCTTTTTCCTTCAATATCTTTGACTATCTCATCTTCAACAATCTCTCTGAATCTCCGTTTATACCTAAATCCTACCCATTTCGTGCGCTGTACATTCCAGTGATCCTATTAGTTGGTTTGCTTGCCATAGGCATACTGCTCATCGCATATAAAACCATTTCTACGATGAAATCACCAGTGCCATTTATAAAATAAATCTTCCGAAACTACTACGATCAAGCGCAGCAAAGGAAATTCGGAAAGAAATAATGATTGCATTTATTGATCTGCTCGATTGATTTTTATATCAAGAACAATCTGTGTGTGGAATGAAAAATAACTGTGAAAATGTTTATGTTGTGGAAAAATTGTGTTGCATTGCCAGGATAAAATGCAACTTTGTGAAATATATTCTGTTAGATATTGTTAAGTTTACAATCAAAACAAATATGATAAAAGATGTAAGGATAAAGGAGAGAAAGAGAGACCTAATTTGATGATCGTTTTTGTAGGCATTCCTTTCAAACAAAACAATAAATGATTGACATAGCCATCGCAGAGGTACTCTTGCAGATTAGAAAAAACAGAAAAGCAAGCTAAAATGATATGTTATTGCTATATTATGATTTGTGCTTATGATTTCTCTCTGTGTCTCTGAAAATACTCCAATTCTTTGTTAAACTAACAAATTCTTTAGCAAGAGAGAGAGAAATTAAATAAAAGTGAACTAATTTGCTTTCTTCAATCGTGCTAGCTGATATAATGCTGCTAGTAGACCTACTGCTATGGCTAGCATTACTATTACTATTATTAGTTTTATTAATATTCTTGCTTGCGTTACTAGTTCTCCTCAAAGCCATCATGCTAAGGTTAGACATAGCCTAGTTAATCCAAACCTTGCTGCGGCTAATAAACCATATTGGATTACGGCTACTAATTTTATACGCCTTCTCCATTTCCATCATAAATACTATCAGCTTAACATTAAAGCTATTCGTTGTTGTTTAGGATATCAGCTGAGGTTCCCATTTATGTGAATTCTATTGGTGGGAAAGTGCAGTTCTTCGTCGCTGTTGGAGTTAAGTACCTTGGCTCGAAAAGAGACAATGGCTACAACATATAAGG
>Ga0302285_10000987_pt1 | contig 15719 bp, 4 predicted proteins | sample III_Fen_E2_2_FD_200455 | JGI IMG/M metagenome (GOLD analysis project Ga0302285, IMG submission 200455) | Peat permafrost microbial communities from Stordalen Mire near Abisko, Sweden - III_Fen_E2_2 | ecosystem: Environmental > Terrestrial > Soil > Wetlands > Permafrost | place: Sweden: Abisko... | reverse complement strand
AAGAGAGCACAAATGGAAAGAATATGTATCCTGGTTCTTCAAAATAGATTTGTCAGAGTGCTCCCTTGAATGTGGGCTAAAAGTAAAGAAAAATAGAGATTATTTCATTTGGAGTATCTTAATCCCATTGGTTTTGCTATTTTAGGGGAACAAATGGAAATTGTTCGCAGAAATAGACGGAAGTGAGGACAACTCCCAAGAAAGATAGCAGATAACAATAATACTCTAAAAATTGTAAATCTCCTATGTTTCAACCTAAAAATACAATAGATAATGGTGCAAATCGAGAATAACAACAGTTTGAATAATTATTAGTTTAAGAAAATGAAAGTCGAAATGATGAATTTCAGAGTGATTTCGAAGAAAACAATCTCAGCAAGAATAATAGTAATACTCTTCATCATAACACAGCAATTCTCTCTGATTGTTGTTTTTCAGTTTAAAACAATCTCAAACTAACGGAAAATCAAATCACAAAACTAATAGAATAACGTAACAAAGCTAGAAAAGAATCTAATTTTCAAGAAGCAGACAGAATCAGAAATTATCTTAAAAACAACGGCGTTTGTCTCATGGATGAAAAAGGAGGCAGAGGAAAGGGACAAGAGGTTACAACTTGGAAATTTTAGAAAGACCTTCCATCTTCTTCAACAACCATGTCTTCAGCTGGAATCAATTCAAAAAGCATCTACACTAATAAACCTTCAAATAATGCCTCCAAGACTTACTTTGTTAAATCAAGTTTACTTTTGAATTAATCTAAACAAGAATGAATTAAAATGCAACTAACTTCCTTCAATCAATTAGCTTCTATTCCTCATAAATAAATATCCAATCAAACAGCTTTGTTAAAACTCATAATATCCATTTTGTTTTTCCTAAACTTTCCTTTTTCTTTATGTTCAGTAAAAAGTTATTTCCCCCTCCATAAAAATACCAAATAACATAAATCATTCCTTAAACAACTCAACTAAACAAAGTATACCCATCTAAACTTTAAGGGCTTCTAAGACACAGAGAAGTTTCTGCAATTTTCTTGTTATGTGCTATCGGAAGGTAGGCTTTTTGAAGAAATTATTCTTTAGATTCATGGAAGTTGGTGACTCCAAATATTAGATTCTCGTCTTTCAAGCTAAGTAGTTTTTCTTAATTCATAGGTATGACTATTTTGCAAGAAGTTTAGCGATCTCTATTGATAACAATTCCAAATAGTACTAAATGAATTAGAGAATTTTTCTCAAAAGCCTGAAAGATTTGGAGAACAGTAAAGTTTTTGATATTGGATGAACTTGGGAGGCTCACTTTAACCTGATTGCTAATATCATTATGAGCAGCATTAATATTGAATCCCTTTGCCTTATCGTTGGCTTGAAATTTAAGAAATCTAAAGCTAGGAGAATTATCTTCTTCAATTAATATTTAGAGTTCTCTTTCAAAAATCAAACAATTATCTTTACAGATGTAGAAAATAGGATCTTTTATTCTGTTTTCGCTATTACTCAGACTTATGATTTGGATATTATCTTGATTAGGAATGCAGTATGCTTCTGGTACTTTCTTTTTGGAGTTATTAATCTCCTTTATTGGTAAGACTGCTGAATCTGATTAATCGAAATGCAGGATTTCAAATGAAACTGCATCATTTTCAGAAACAATTTCGAATTGTTATCCAAATAGACTTTCAAGTTGAATCTTGAGTGAATCAGTTCTTTAAAATGATTCTAGGTTACAAAGGGATGATTCAAGGTAGACTTACAAGGGAGAGAGGCCCAAAGGGATATCTTACGAAAGAACGAGTTTAGATAACTTCTCGAAGGTTAACTCGAATTTTGGTGAATTTTCATGAAAGATCTAAGTCAAATTGACTCCTTTTAAATCGTTCGATTCTGTCCTCAATTGTAATATGAATTTGGCTATTATCTTAGGTGAACTAAATGATATTCCACTTAGGTCAACGAATATGAGCTTTGGGAAAATTGAATCTTAGTGAAAGCAGCCTAACTTTCGGAAGAGTTCATGGAAAAGTTAAGTTTACCCTGAGATTCCTAAATATTACAATTATTTGCCATTTTCTTTGAGGAAAGCCTGCATACCCTGTAAAGCTTCAATGTGAATTACAGATCCTTTAAGATCAAAGAATTAGATTTTGTAGGGGCTCTAAGCTAGTTCAAGAGTGCTGTTGCTATTTTTGAAAGTAGATCTGAATCTCAAAGCAATCAAATGTTAGTGTAGCAATTCTGATATTTCAGGAGAATTCAAAAATGCAAGTATTGTGTCACCATCCATAATATTATCAACTTTACTTAACTTGCTGCTATTGCTGTTGTCCTTCGCTTTAGCTTGATTAATATGAAGTTGAATGTTAGGATTATTACTTTTAGTTAATTTTTGTTTCATGAGTTTGCTAAACTGTTGAGTTATTTCGGATATAAGATCTTGTTTCTTTATCTCTTTTTGAATGGTCTAAAGCAATCCTCTCAACATTTCTAAATAATTAACACAAATTAATTAATATTTTAAATAATAATCTCTTTACTTTAGTTATCCTATGGTGCTAAGGACATAATAAAGATGTAGACGATTAGAGGGAAGATATCTTTATGAAAATTAGTTGCGATTTAAAACTAAGTACAATTCTTTGTATCTATCTCCAGAAATTACTCAATTGCTTCTTCTAAGCTTGACCTCCATTTGGAGTTCTAAATGACAATTTAAAATGAATGTCTTAATGGCACTAATGAGATCTACTTTAAAAATAATAAAAATTACATTTTCATTGTCGATGAACACAGTTTGGTAAGATTATCTCCTTGACTGATCAATATCGATGACTTTAAACATCTCCCCTCTGTCGCTGATGATAAATGCAGTATTTTTGAAGATTTCAGAGGTCTCATAAATACTCTCCTTAAACAGTAACGTCATTGAATCTCTATGTGGTGTTGCTAAGGGCGTTCTGAGAATTTATATTCTCTCTCCAAGTTTCCATTCGTTTTCAATAGCAATATAAATGTATCCATCGTTTGCATTGAAAAATAACTGCTTTATCTAATTAAAAAGAAAGGGGAAAAAATATGAATTTGCTGTTAATTGCATTCTAAATATTTTATCTTACTGAATTTTGATTTGGAGCAATGAATATTTTCTTTTCTGAATTGAAGACCTTCATTTATATCTGAATAAAGCGAAATAATTCCTCATCATAGGCAATTAGTTTGGTGCTTCCTTGCTGCCAGAATATTGGCAAGCTTCTATCAGAATCGTTCTGATGAGCAGTCTAGAATCTACCCTTTGTCTTATCGGGGAATAGTAGACTAGAAGGAAGTAACTATTCGACAATCTTTTGGGAGAAAATAACTTGGCTATTTTCAGAATTGTACTGAATTGATTCAGTTGTATTGCTAGAAAAGTTAGTTTCTTTCTAATCTAACTTGCTATGATAGTGTATTCTCTTTTTATTTTCTTCTAATTATTGGATGGTTTTATTCTATGTCTGTTTTTTTAATTCTCTGTTGACTTCAAAGCATTCTAGCCTCATTGATATCGATGTAACTGCAATATTGACTACTGTTTGATGCTCAGGATTGGTATGGAGACTAGTTGATTTAGCTTTAGCCGTTGAAGAAGGATTTGATTAGTTTTCTAAAACTGTTTTGATTCCAATATTTAGAATGTCTGAAATCGCATTATGATGGTTTACAGATGATTTATTAACAGTTTTATCAGTAGTAATCAATGGGTAACGTTACTCAATTTGTTTAGATAAGTTAGTTTATTCTTGAGGGAGTGTTTTATGAGCTTCAGAGTGGATGTTTTTGCTGTTTTAGAGTCCCAAAGTAGCTGTAGGTTAAAGAACCAATGATGGTGGTAATTCAAATTCTTGGATATTTTGGCTTATTATTTCATAATCCTAAGAGAAAAACAAGTGTAAGTTATTTCAAAAATATCATTAAACAACTCTTGAAACTAACTACTTATCCTCTTTTATTTACTTGTTGTGAATGTGGTGAGATCATTATCTCAGGTGCAGCAGAAAAAACCTTTTATTCCATTAATTTCAGGTTGACATCAACATATTACCCATTATTTTGAGAATCAGCAGTTTCGCATATCTCTATCACATAATTATGAGATTGCGAAGACAATAATTGATTCTTAAAGCTATTTTTCATCTTGAAACTCTGAATAAAGCAAAGTTTTAAGAGATCCATTTAGTTTGTACCTTTTTTTATTTCTGCTTGATACTTCAAAAACAAGTGTGGATAGAAGAATATACCCATTGAATACTACTAAGCCTATTCGACAGGGTTCAGGAACACATTATTAAAGCCTCCTATTAGCATTATCCGATCGTGTTCGGCATTGATTTTTCCATTTAGTAAGAATGCCTTCTGTGAATTCACTGCGGGTATTGAGTCCAAATGTAATAACTGTGTTAATCAAAGAAGATATTGAAAATTTGAAAATATGAGTAGAAAATAAATATTTCCCTCTTTGTTTTTCTGTCTTAAAGGAGAAAACGCATTACCTAATCTTTATGTACTTTATCTATTATGAGCGTGTAATTATGGATTGAGCCTGAGATATTTGAAAACAGTAATTTTTTGCCTTCGAAGAAAAAGTCTTAAGCCTTGTTGAAATTAAGATTTTTTTCATAAATTTCAGAGGCAAGAAAGAAAAAGAGAGCTTTTTATTCATTATCGGGATAAGTCATCATCTTACTTAGAAGTTTTTCTACTACATTTAAAGCTTCCTATATTTATCCATCTCTTTGGATACATTGGATCCGAAGAAGCCAGAACTAAAGATAGTCTGTCTGAAGATCAGACATCTTTAAATTGTTGCTAGGAAACCTAAACTGCATGAACTTGAATTAGTCTGTCGGAAGATCGGACTGCTTTAAACTTTAGCGAGATCTCTAAAACATGAACCTGCCCTTGACTTAGTTTGTCTTAATATCGGAGATCTAGTTGTTATTGCTAAGAAACTAAAAAAGAACAAATTGCGCTTAATTTGGATTGTCTGCGTTGAGATAGCACTCAGCAAGGTGCAAACTGAGTGCTTTATCGTTGTTAAACCTTATCTATGAAAAAAGTTCAATAAAAATCTACAATGAACTTTCATTATTTCCAAGAATTTTATTCCGCAACCCTAAGTTATATTAAGCTTGTTTTGACAGGCTATCATTCTCCTAGAGAGAGATGATCTATTTGAGTTGCCATCTCTCTTAAGGGCTGAGTAAATACCTATTGATCCATACATTTTCAAGATTTTTTCTATTCTTGAATTTATTAGTTGCCTTATTTGTGAGTTGGAAATTAGAAGAGCTGTCGTAATTGCAATTTATTATCTAATTGTGTGATTATTATTATGTTCTGATTCCTTTCATGGATCTTTCTTTGTCTGCGACTAGTTCAGTAGATATTTACCTCAAAAGAGAACTAATTTCAGAATAGAGAATCATATTATGAGTTGAATTTAATCCATTTGATGTCGCTAAGGATCCACCGAAAATGAACATAGTACAAGAAACAGAATCAGAATTATTATTATCCAAACTTGTCTCATGGGTGCAAACCCCAGAGGAGAATTCTAAATTTAACAAAATACTGCTGTCAACCTGAAATAAAGAGAGAAACACACATTAGGTTAATTTGAAGCAAAGGTTTAAATAAGAATATTTGCTTGAATAAATGAAAAGAAAGCTAATCTTACCCCAAATAACTTAATTTCTCTCATTGAAGTAGTGAAGGTGTAGCTCTCATTTTAAATAGGCAGGATATAGAGAGATGGTGATTTAAGGCACTGGCTCATGTTGAAATTAAACTGAGGAAATCGATCGGGTTTAGCCCAATTAACTCTTCCTCCAAAGAAGATTAGGAACGAGAATTCTTTAGAATATTGCGCTTTCATGATTGTAGAGTTGATTAAAAAATATTGCTTGATTTTTTAATTGAAAATTGGCTGTTTCGCTCCTTCAGAGATGATTTAGCATGCCAAGTTGAAGAATGTCCAATCAGCTATCTACTTGACTTTAATAATTTTTTACTCGTTAGATTTAGGGAAAGAAGCTGAACAGTTAGCAACAATGTAGGTTAACTCATTGGAATCATTGTGTGAGTCTGAAGTTAGAAATACCAAATTAAAGAAGTATACGATTTGCTAAGGGTAATCTACATAATGCTGAGTAAATCTAGTAGAATAGCACGTGTATCCTTGTTCATTAACTAACTTGTATCTAAATCCTTTGGTTGGATCATTTTTAGGAGAAAATAAGTAAAAAAAGCAGCATGCACCAAGAGCTTTCAAAACCTCTCGCTCCTGCATCAACTAGATGTCTTACCTTGAAATCAACTCTTCTTTTTACTTAAGCTCTGCTGTTAACCTAGTTTTAGACATACTTCTACTCTTATCAAATCCACTAATGTCATATCTATTTGAACTAATTTAATCACGTCGTCTACTGTCCTGCAGTAGCTGTATTGAAGCTACAAATTGCTTATTCAGATTGTGGTTTTTCATTGAATATTTCTCATTTTTTTTAGCAAACGTATCACATAATCGCAAAGAAGAAAATATCTTAAGCATCCCTAAGGATACGTTGCTTGCGTATCTTAATATGGCTAAGCTTTAGTCATTGTTAAAAGTTTGTAATTGTGAACCGATGGACGAAGGCAATTGAAATATCTAGATTATCCTTTTTTAATAGGATGCTAAAAGTGCCTTGAGATCCTTTAGATCATAAGAATCATAAGAACTATTCTAAACTAAACTGAGATTATTAAATCTCATCTTTGGGAGCATGTCGTGGGAAAGATTATGTGAATGTATTTTGTTGATTTTTTCAATATTTTCTATTTTGTAAAAATTTAGGTTTTAATTGACTATTTACCTAGGGATAAAGACAACTTTGAAGTTTATCATCTTGGCAATCCTAGAAATAATCGTAAACAATGTATTTTCTGTCATCTGAAATCCACAATTTGTACGAGAATTCTAGCTACTTAAAACATTGGAAAAGCTAGTTACAAGAGCATCGACTTTTTTAACCCCTTAGACTATTGAGATTATATATTCTTCTAAGATAAACAGGAATTCTGCATCACCAATTAAGCCTTCATATATTAACTGTTTGGCACTCTGTAATGCTTCTTTGGACTGGGTATCCTCATCCTCACTGCTATTCAAAATTCAAAATTAATTAAGTTACTTACACAATTATCAATTTAGTCAATCTTAGCTTTATTTATTGATGCATCCATGAAATTACCTGTTACCTTTTTTCGTTTAAGAATGCTTCAATTTAAGATAAATATGGGATATAAAAAGGATGGGTATTATTATAATTATTCTGATTATGTGTCCCCTGCTGTGTAGTCTTGTTCTTCATAAATTAATAAAAAGATAATTGCCCTTCTGGATGAAACAATTCCTCAAATATCGAGATATATTGAACTGAAGGAAATCGTTGCAGGATTAGTGGGTTCATAGGATTATCGAATCCATCGAGATTTATGAAAATAATTCTAGGTAATTTCGAAAGTTTATGTGCATGCTAAGCATTAGGATTAGCTCGTGGATTCAGATGTACTTCTTAGGATAAATCATCCAGAAAGAGACTAATCGCTAGCACTGCAGGATGAATAGAAAGAGGGAGTGTTTTTTCTTGTTCGAGAAAATAGTCATCCTATATTACTTCGACAAACAGACTCTAAGCGAGATTATACTATCCAGTTACAACCACTTCTAACATATTGTAAATAATATACACATTTCTGTAATACATATCATTATAAAAGCATCGATTTAACTCTAAAAGTGCTAGATCAGTCAGATAATTTGATTCTTCGTTCCACAATTTAAACCCACCGAGAGAGCATTTCTCCTTTAACATTTAAAGTAACATAGACTCATCTTACAAAGCTAATATTCTGTATGCTGCTTTGTCGAGTATTTCCAAAGCAATCAGCGTATCCTTGTCAGTTTCTGAATCGATGCTTGCAACTTATTTTTATTTATCTTTTATTTTTTTTCTTTTAGTGTAAATATCTTACAAGCAGCTGATCTTTGACAATCGAAGGGATGACCAATCGTGCAGAGAGAATATGTAATATTTATTGTGGAGTTTCTTCTGAATTCTTGCTAAGGGAATATTCAAATTAGTGAATTTCTTCGAATGAAAATAGTTGCTTTAAAACTAACTCACTCTAATCTGAATATGCTCGAAGTGAGATTGTAAAGAAGGTTCTAATTCACTGATTTAATAGTTACTATCATCGTAAAATACCATTTTCATTTCAGCTCTATTGGATTGAAATGCTTGTTCATGTAGTTCTTTCGTTGTTGGAGGCTCGTGAATGTATCCATTTGTAATTTGATTATCAAAATCTATCATTGTATGGCTGGTGTCTGGACTGCATTCAAACATCAGCGGCATCTACAATATATCTTAGAATGAGTTCATGCTGTCGTCTTGATATTCATATATTTCCTAACTTGACGATTCATTTTGCAGCTGCTTATAAAATTCAAACTGTAATGAACCCATCTGATTGATATGCAGTACAAGAGTGAAAATGCAGGAAATCAACACCTTTAATCTCCAGAATCTAAAAGCCAATTTTTGTTTGAATTATTTTAATCCAGCCAAACTTAATTCCTTTTTGGGGGAATCTTTTATTGATTCTCAGAAAAACAAACAAAAAGCATCAAGAGAAGAGAATCAAATCTGATTCTACCTTTGTTTATTTAATTCTTTCTGATTTGAAATTTTTATTTTTTTATTTTTGACACATACATGAGGGTTTTAGTATAATCCCCAGCAGATTCAATAGAAAAGAGAATATCCATCAATGCTATTTGGATCATCAATACAAAAAGCAGCATTTGATACTTGTTTATTGTGAGATATTGGAATAAGCAGTTTTTCCTTGAAACTCTCTTCTCCTTTGAGATACGTTTATTTGCCGAATTAAATGCTGCCTTCTTCTTTGGGTGAAAGAGTATTTGTCTTGATTGGGAAAGAAATCTAGCAAGAAAATATTTCATCGTGGTTGTTAGTGATAATTCCAAAGAGAACAATAGATGATTGCTTTCCTTAGAATTAGTGGAAAATATGATGAACATTGAAAGAACTGAAATTTAGTATTGGTAAAGTTATCTTGATTGTATTACTGCTGATATTTGAGTCAATTCTAGTAGTTTAATAGTTCATATTCAAGTCGAATCTGAGAAAATTAATGTAGGAAATATTTTGTTCTCGTAAAATTGTTAGTTTCCTCTCAAATATCAAGCAATTATCCTTGTGAAGAAAACTAAAAACAGGAGAATTTATTTACTGTACATCACTTAAGTCAAGGATTTTCATATTGCTTAGATCTTAAATCGCTGAAATAATCACATTCCTTCCAGCATTTGATCCTTTAGCATCAGATTTGTGAAAGTTTAACTACTCAAAGGATGCATTCTGATATTTTTTCTCCAGAATGTTAGTTGAAAAGTAAAATTGTTAACGCAAGTATTCATAAAGAGGATCTCTCTCAATGAGTTTTAGGTTCTTGATGAGCTAGGCTTCCATGTAGATTTAAATCGGAGAGAGCCCCGAAGAAGACTGAAGATCTAATTCTTACACAAGTTGTCTGAGTTTTTCAAAGGTTAGAATCTGTTTTTAGGAGGTTGACAAAGTGATTTAAATTAAATTAACTCCCTTCAGAGACACAGATCCTTGCCTTATTGAAACGAGAAATTTAGCGACTGTTATTGGCGACAAGAAGGATATCCCACTGATGTCTATAAACATTAAGTTTGGAAATGCCAAATCATTTCCTTTTGAGAAGCAAGAATATTAGAAAAGCTTACCAAAGAGTTGCGTCTGTGAAGGTATTCCTAGATATTTTATGAGATGTGCATTTTATTTTAGAAAACATAGCATACCTTCAAGAGCTTCTTGTTGAAATACAGATCCTCCTAAATCTAGGAAAGATATTTTCTTAGTAATGTGTGCAAGTTCAGAAAGATATTTGCTATCCTTGAATACTGAAAAAATACTCAAAGCTGTCAGAGATTACATCAGCAACTAGCCTTCTGAGGAAGTTAAGAAACCAAATAGCGCTTAAGAATTCGATGATTGTTGTTCCCTGGTGAGAGAGTGCTTTAAAGGAGGAGTTAGTTTGAGTTATTCTAGGTAAGTAATGTGTTAATGTTTGTTTTCTGTATCTTTTTCCTGATATTCTTTGAGTAATTCAGTCAAATAGACAATTAAAGTTTTTTTTTTATTACTTGATCCTTCTGCTTGACTATGCTAAAACTACTTCCATTTACTATTTTCTGTTTCTAAAATGTTGCAAAAAATAAACGATTTATTAACAAAAACAAAAGATTTTACCTAAAAGAAGCACTTTTTTGAGTAGCAGTAGCAACAGAAGAATATGTAAATTCTTGGGATCGATCTCTGTGCTTATTTCAAGACAAGTGATACATTGATCAGAGCTTAGATTAACTAAATCTATTATCCTTTACGCATTCCTAACATCCTAATAAAAAATTAGAATAAAATCAAAAAAATCAAATTATTTTACTTTTAAGTTCTTCACTCTGAGAATGCTAAAACTCTTGTGATTGCTGTTCACTTTATCTTATTAGGTCTGTTCATAAGGTAGCTTCAACACAGCTGTTTATCCATCAGAATTAACAACAAATTACACTTATCCTTAAAAATCACTGTCAGCAAAGATCGTTTCTTTAAAATCAAGTTATTCATAGTCAGATTGAATTCTCTTCAAAGTTGCTGTCATCAGTTTAGTCTAAAAGTTAAATTTCCATTCTTCTTGCACCATTATCTAGATTTATCGTGTGTTTGCTTCGAAAAATACTTATTTTACCTATCCAAATTCAACAACAATTCATATTCGAATATTTTTTTGTAAATCAAATCTTACTAAGTAACTATTTGGAATGACAAATTGATTCTTTTTGGAATTGAATATTCTCATTTAGATTTATGCAAAACGTGCTCGCTGATAATCATATAGTATGATCTTCGATGAACCTTCTTTCCAAAACAATGGCAATGTTGTGTCTTGATCGTTTCTGTGGAGAGTCTGGTAATTTAAACAGCCATGATCGGAAAACAAAGAATTGTAAGGCTTGAATTGTAGAATTCTTCTTTGTGTTGATTATTCGAGCCTTGCAGATTGCTGTAACTAGAATTTGACGGAGCTTTAGGCTTTTTGATTCGATTTTTCAAGGTTCAGATACAAAGAAGTACTGGAAGTAACTGAAATCATCTAATTTGAAGAGTCTAATATCTTAGAACGATTGACATTTTTATTTAATTGATTTTGAAATTAAGTCTGACTGTGAAGTAGTTCCTAAGCTAAATCTTAGAAGTATCTAACTGGATCCTATGAAGAGCTGCTATCTAAAGGAGAAGATGTTAGTACTTATGATTTGTCATCCTTGAAATACTTAGACGAAATTAATTCTTCAACATATTTGCAGAGATTTTAATCTGTAGTTTTTTCAATAGAACTTTAACTTAACTTATCATAACTTTCAGAATCCAGTTTATTAGCAAAGGGAAATTCTTTAGCATCATCTTCAAAGACTTCTTCAAACTTTATCAAGTGTTTAAAATAAAAATATGCAAATATATTAATAAAATTACTCTTTTAATTGCTTACTTCTGCTTGATGGAAGATATCGAATGTCGCTAGTTCTACTTATTAAGTTAAAATAGTTAGTTTAATTTTGGAATCCTTTTACTCCAATAAGACTTATGTTTTATTAGGATTTTAGCTCATTAACTCAAAATTGAAGCTCTCTGGTATTTCTACCTTAGTAAAAGGAAGAAAATATGATGGTATTGATTCAATTTAGAGCTGTTTAGTTGAGAAGATTACTCCTTAACTCACTCTATCATTCAAACCACAATATCCAATGATAATTAATTGTTCCTTAGAAAGTTAACTTTGATTATCCTAAACTGGTAACACTTTCTGCATGGTTCTTCGTGGTTTGGAAATCTACAACTAAATAACATATTTAAATTAATCAGCATGATTTAGTGATTGTCATACAAAATTGTTTACTTCTTCTTTGTTAATTGATAAAGTCCTTTGAATTTGAGCACAAAATAGTGGTTGATGATGTTAGGAGCTGGGAAATAAAATGCTGTATGCTATTTTATAGAATACCAATTTTGATTCTGGGGATGAAGCAAATACGATTTTCGAAAGTAAAAAAGAAAGTTAAGCTACTGAAGAGCAAGGGCAAACTTTCCCCTTAAATTAACAGTCTTCTTCGTTTATCTAGATATCTTGTTAATTTTCAGCGATTACCTTTATTGCTTACTTAGATTATTAAAGAACATGATGTAGTCTCATTATTTCAATAGTAATGTCTGGTAAATCTATCTTACAAGATCTTGTCGGAACTTCGAAATTTTTTAGATCATAATTAATGAGAAAACTATGTAGAAAAGTATGAATGGTAAAATTCTTAAATAATTCTTAACTAAACTATCTTATTGCTAAATCTTGATTGCAAAGATATTATTACTAAAACCTTTCGAGACATTATTAATCATAACTGCTCTCCTCGATATTAAACATCTTAATCAAATTTGTTTAATTTATCTTATTAAATTCATGTTCCAGCTAATCTGAAAGTTTTAATATTTGTTGTTTGAGATGCCTACACTAATGTGGATCTGACTTGTGTTTATTTCCCTGGGTGCCCTCTTTAACTGACTTTATGTTATCATTCCAAGATTTTATTTCTTTTAAGATACTATTTAATTCCATTGTGAACAATTCATGTTAATTCCCAATATCTCCAGAAATTAATAGCAAACACTGCCCACGAGATTGTCTGCAAGTTACTGTGAGAAGACTCAGCATGGAAAAAGCAATCTCGTTCTTATTTCAAACAACAAAATCAAATTATCTCCCTTATTTAATAAAACGGATTCTTAAATTTGAAGTAGGTTGTGATGCTTACTTCGAAGATAGAAATTTCGTGGATGGAAATGTCTGAATTGTAGCGAAGATAATCTCTTGAAGTCTTGCTGCTTGTGTTTGCGATGCTTCTGCCTGGGAGCATTAAAATGTGAATTCCAGGCGAATCAAAAGTTGCTTTGATTTCAAAGTTAAATTCTGGAAATGATCCAGATTTCATCCAATTAATTGTGCCTCCAACAAAAATTAAGAATTCTTGATTATCTAAGCCTACTCCCTTTGCTATCAGAGAATCATAAAGAAAATATTTCTTCTTTTCATTCGACTCCAGTTTTTTTCCACCATCAGCAACTAGCTAACATGATAATCCATAAAAAGTCCAGTCACTAACTTGAATAGCTTCAAGAAATGTTGAATTAGGATCTTATGGAAACTCTGCAATGCAATTTACACAAGAATAAGTTATTTTTTTGTCTTCTTATAAGCTAGGGAATATAATATTGAAGAAATAGACTCTTTAGTTATCATAATCGACATAATTCTATGAAAAGATTGTCATCTAACACTCTTTTCCATGTTTAATAAGAATTCTGTAAGGTCTTATGTTTCCATCCTAGCTACATAAATAAAACTAATTCGTTGCTCTCAAAGCCTTGAGGCATCGCTACTAGTAAGTGATATTACTAATCGAAAACTTAACAGAATTGTTTTATTATTCTTTTACTTTCAAAGATTCGATCATTTATTTATGGCAGCATTTTCTACTTCTTTTGATTAACTGATCTGAATAATTTTTGTGGTCTTTTATTTTTTACAATAGATGCATTGATTTTATAAATCTCCAATCAAGGAAACTTTAATTATCCGAAGGCACTTTAGCCTTCGAAACTTATTCAACTTCTTTTGTGGATGTGAAAATTCTAAAGAACTCTTTAGTGATTTTTTGAACATAATTCATCACTTCGTATTTCTCTTTTATTGTATAGTTTGTTTCAAACAATCTATGTTTTCCTGAAGGCACGCTAAACTATTCTCTTACAATATTTTCATAAATTCTTATTTTCTACTACTATTCTGGTAATACTGATGAGTTTTAGTATCTAAATATTCCTTCGCTGTTTTAGGGATCTTAGTTAACTTCATTTTCCAAAATCAAGTGCGGTATAAAAATGAGTTTTGAATTCATTTTTACAGCAATCTTGGTGAACATGTTGAAGAATGTTTCTACACTGAAGTGAATAGAGTTGTTAATCTTGGTATTGATGTAGCTGTGAACACATGAGGAGCTCACAATTAAAACATCTATTTTTTTTAAACTTGAGATTTTTTGAAAAATATATTCTTCAAAAAGAAATAACATCTCCTCATCTCCAATAACTGAGTTAGGACGTTAATTTTTAATATTATTGATTTCTGCATTCAGTTCTTAAGATTATTTGTGTTTCCCTAGATAATTCATATGTAAATATTAGGGAAATTGAGCAAATTTTACATTGAAACTTTCTTTTGTTTTTACCTTTCCTTAAATAAAAGTCCGTTGCATCTGGGAGATTTGGCTAGAAAAATGGATGAAAATTATGACTTCGTTTGGTTTATTCTGTCAAGAACTAATAGAATGAATGAAAGTCTGTTGAATTCTGCATAACCTCTGTGAACACTGATATGTAGATCACAGAAGGAAGGTCGTCTAGAAGCTAAGCATTAATAGGATTATCAAATCCATCTAAATTAACAAACAGAATCTTCGGCAGCCAGCTATTTATATTAGTATTAGCCTTTCCACCATTGTTTTTTTGTTAATTTAGTTTTTAAAACAAAACTTTTATTCCTAGGAGGGCTGGGTGCAGGATCAATGGCTAATGTTTGTTCTCTAACAAAACAAATTCACTCACATTTATGTTATGAAGAAGCATTTTTTCAAATTCTTCACTAATGTTCATAATTCTTTCTTGATAGCCCTTGAGCTGGAAACAATAGTTCTGCTCTTCTTAGCACAGAGAGCGTAATCTTTATGAGAAATTACTGAGTGATGAAAATTCATTCAATTCTTCGGGAATTACATCCAACTTCATTGGATCAATTGAGATTTCATTCTCCGAAATAGAAGAAGTCTTGTTAGGATATTCAAAAGAAGAAGTCAAGTTATTTGAACTGTCTTTTGAATCATAAAGTTAATTCGAGAGCGCTTAGAACTCCAATTCCTCAAGCAATTGTTTAATAAATGGATATGATTCAGATTCTTCAAGCATCTACTCATGTTTGTAGTGCATTTTCGAGCAATAACGAACATACCCTATCTCTTAAATTGGTTTGCAGTTTTTAGAATTAGGAACTTCCTGTCTTTTTGCCCTTGTATGATTTTCAAATTCCACAATGTTCTTTATATGAATGTTCATGGTATCTCTTTCAACATCTATTGTATTCTTTTTCTCTGCTTCTTACTCTTTAAGTAAGTTTTCTTATGAATTTGATAATGTTTGAGGCTTCATGAGACTATTTAACAGAAAAATGGTTACGTTGTTGTGTGTTTTCCTTTATTTTTTTTTGTTAATATTTTTTGTATCAAATCTTTTTAATTTGTCTGATCAATTGAAAGATTCGCTTTAGTGTATCTAACTTTGCTAAAAAAGATACAAACATAATACATTCATTTCATATTAGGTAAATTTAGCCCAATGTTCAATAGCAAAATTTACTGTGTGATTTTAATTTTGATTGGGGTTGGGGTTGGGGTTGGGGTTGGGGTTGGGGTTGGGGTTGGGG
>Ga0302285_10000985_pt1 | contig 15749 bp, 9 predicted proteins | sample III_Fen_E2_2_FD_200455 | JGI IMG/M metagenome (GOLD analysis project Ga0302285, IMG submission 200455) | Peat permafrost microbial communities from Stordalen Mire near Abisko, Sweden - III_Fen_E2_2 | ecosystem: Environmental > Terrestrial > Soil > Wetlands > Permafrost | place: Sweden: Abisko... | reverse complement strand
TTTTGTTAATCTGTACTAATGGAGTTGTTCTGCAAACTCGAGAGTATTTCAAAGGCTGTAAAATCACAGAAAAGGCGGTTCATGTTGTATTTAATTTAAGATAAGAGTAAGAGGGAGCGCAAGACTAAGAATCAAACAAAACAATATTTAAATAAAAACATTTGCATTCGCTCTCTTTTTTCCCTCCCTCAACTTCTTTTAAAATACGCCAACAAAAATTAATTATTAATCCAACAATAACAATATGGAAAGGTGCTTCAATCCAGGTAACTTTGGTTCATTTTCTTTTGATTTTTCTTTCTCATCATGCGTTTCTTCTTTGTGATCTTTAGAAACGCTCTCAGTGTATGGAAATGAAAAAGGAGGAGAGCCTGCTTAGTTATCTTTTAGTTCAGAAGAAGTTGCTATTAATCAATGGCTAGATGATTAAGGTATCTAAATGGCTGATCCAATTGATTTAGTCTACTGTTACTTCGAGAAAAAGCGCAGCCATATTAGAGATCAAGCTGAAAAGAAAAATAAACCTTCAAATCTGCTGGCTCGCCGCAAAGAAAAGAAACTCGTCATACAATCATCGCCTGTTCTTAGTAAATCTAGCCTCTCCAGCAGTGAAGAAGGCAGCTAGGGATTCTTTGAGTGAAAGGTTCTTTTTTGGCTTTGATGAACTTAGAAAATGAGAACTTTCTCTTTGTTCATTGTAGCCTTTAAGAGTTGAAAGCTAACGATGTATCCTTAGATTGTAACACTTAAATAACCTAAAATAACAGTAAAGTCCTACTAATATCTATCTCTCTTATTCGCTGTTTAGTCCTCCAAATTTCAACAAAAATACTCCAAAAATAGTGAGAAGAAGGATATAAATATATTCCTCAATCCTCTTACAAAACCACTCTCAAAATCATAATAGCTCAGATTTCTTTTACTTCTAAGTTTGTATTGTATTCTCCGTTCATTAGTTCCCTCCTGTTTAATCAAAATCGAATAACTTGACTTTTGTCATCGATTATCTAGTCAGAAGAGTAGAAGAAATCTAACCTAAAATGAATGATGCAGTTCACATTCTTTTGCATTTTACTTTAATTTTAATGTACTTTATATCTCTATTCCCTTAAACTAAAAAGCAGAGAGTGCTTTTTTTGTTGTTACTTGAGTTTGCTATTTAATCAAAACGTTCTTTCATTTTCATGGAAAAGAATAATAAAATTGAAAATTTGAGTGCTTTAAAAGTCTAACTAACCAAACAAAAGAAAGAATTCTACACACATGAAGATACCAAAATTTTTAGTTGTTTTGTTAAAATTAAAATGAAAATCAAAAATATGATGGAGGAAAGAAATATGAAAAAATACATTGCGTTTGATGACTTAAAGAATGAATAAAAAGATAACCACATTATTAAAGTTGACAATAATTAGGGGGTTATTAATCTCTTTTCTAAAGTCTTAGATGATTTTTTCTTTTGTTGTTTTAGAATTCTTTCTGCTGAAATCAATAATTGTTGACAATTAGTTTATTCATTTATTAAGCCATCTTATTTATTTCATAAATTAGCGAATTTATCCTTTCTCAAAACTTTGACTCTCATTCAATCAGCTTGCTTCTTACATTCTCTACCTTCCAATGTGTTTACCTTTCAAACAGAACCAATAGAATAATACAGATATGACTAAGAAAAGAATTAATTTATTATTGATTGCCTGCCAATTTGGTTCAAGGATTCAAAAATAATAAATTTCTCTTTAAGTTATTTCTATTAAAAAAACAATATTTTTCTAATTCATTGTTTCACACAAATTGAAGATCATAAATCTTACAAAATAAATTATTCATTTATTCTTTCTTTCTTATACTTCTTAAGATACTTTTGTTGCATTTCTTGACAGTTATGAAACAATTAAAGTATTCAATAAAACAGTTTTTTAATTCAATCTATCACCTCCAAATCCAATCTCCCCCCTTTAAAATATTTTCATTTGCATTTTATGCTCAAAATGGAATATAACACTAATAACAGAATAGCAGTGAATATCTTTTTGTTTTATTTTTCTTAACACCTGAGTACTGCAAAGTATGCGTGTTCAGTTCAGACTATGAGAAATCAACCAATCAAAAATACTTAAGTTATTTGTTTATGCTATTTTTGGATTAAAATTCTCTCTGAATCTTGTACAAAAGAGCAATCTTTTGATTTAATTAGTTCGTGTTGCTAGAGAAAAAGCAAACAATAATTACACAAATCTATTAAACACTAACAAATTCAGTTTCTTAAGTAACACACTTTTTTGATTAAAATGGCGAGCTCACAGCCAATCAGAGTCATCAAGAAGCTAGGAGAAGGCAATTACGGTTAGTGAGCATCACCTTTTTCAAAATTGAAATTTCATGTTTTCTCTCTTTTTCATGAAAGACTCTTTCTTTATTCCCTCATTTCTGCTCTCCAATGTTTTGAAGGGTTTATTTATGTGAAGATAGTGAACGAAATCAGTTTGCTTTAAAAGCAATCGGAAGAGATTTGCTTAATGAAGACAATGAGCGACTTTTCAACAATGAAGTGCACTGCTTGCAAAAGCTGCGAACTAAGCATACCCATGACGGCAGCTAAATCTTCTAGCGAACTGCCCGTCGTTGCTTAACATTCGACTAGGAGTTGATTTTCGAACGAGAACAAGGTCATTAATCGTTTCATCTGATTGGCCAACAACAATGGCACTGGCCTAGATAACTTAATCACGAAACCTAATCACATGTAATACAGTACATTCACCACTAGAAAGTTTTAAATCTTCCTTTCTATTCCCGAACATTCTCATGTCACGCGCTGTTTCTCGAGTTGGCTAGCAATGGGTGTCTTGCGGAATACTTAAAGCCGTCCTTAAATAGCATATCCTTTCCTATTTCTGTGATACGTACTATTGCTAAGCAGCTGCTTCTTGGTAAAACTAAAATGCAAAGTGGTGTTTAATAATACATAATTGCTGTTTTATTACAACCAGGATACATTTATGATTAAAATATTGTCTCTTTTTGTAATTACAATCTTGCTTTATCAAGTATTTTTAATTAAAATAAACAATAGGCTTGTAGGAGATGCACATTGCTGGAATAGTTCATCGAGATATCAAAGAAGATAACATTGTTTTTGGGGAAAATTACTCTCTTAAACTAATCGATCTCTCATTCGCTGGAGACAGCAATGAAATCATTTGTGGAACAGATAAATATTTAGCTCCTGAACAAATCAAACGATAAGTTGAAGTCCTTACAAGAGATAAACAAGAATATGATGTAGATAGGAATAGAAATGACATTAATGATGGCTAGAATGTGAAGCAGAAGTTTGAAGAATTTACAAAAATTGATACTTTTTCAGCAGGTGTTGTGATTTTTCGCTTGGCAACAAGGAAATTTCCCTTTTAGAAGGCCACCAAATCAGATTATGCATACAAATATATTGTCAATTAGGAATATGATAAATTCTGGGAAAAAATGCCAATCTTCGTGAGTGAAGACAAAGAAATGGTGGATGAAGTTACTACACCAGTATCGATTGCATTCATGGAATATGAAAGGGACATATTTTCGGAATAGCAGGATAACAATAAGCATGAAGATGATGAAGATAGAGAAATAGTACATAAAATAGGAAGAGTTAAGTTAAGAGCATCCACGGTGTCAGCTTCTTTTACTTCATAATAGCATTCTCATACATAGATGAATCAAAATATTGCTAATAATAATGAAAACATAAACAAATTTGATCAAGATAATAAACAAATATAAACTCATGAAAAAAGCTGCTAAAATTAAGAAAATCTTAGTAGCATTAGCAATAAAACTATTGATAACAATACCAACATTAATAGTAATTGTAATAACAAAAATATTATTAACAACCCAATTTCCTTAGAAACCCAAATAATTAAGTTGAAGAATTTCATTCAAAGTTTATTATCTTACGATATTCACTCAAGACTCAGCGTCGAATAAGCTCTAAACCATGATTTTCTTGATGAAAGGAATCATTTTGCTACTAGCAGAGAAATGGAAATATTCTTTAGTTCTTTCACCTAGTCCTGAGAGGGAAATGTATTTATTTATCATTTTTTTTGCAATAAGGAGAAATTTAGTTGTAAAATACAATTGTTTAATACGTGCTTGTTTGTGCTGCGTTAACTTCTAATAAAAGGGGAACTTTAGGTATTTAGTATTCAAAAATAATTTCTAATTTCAAATAATTCAACTTTATTAAAATTAGTCAATGTTGTGATTATTTCCACCCAATTTATCCAGCCTTGGTGAATGGCTATTCCTTATTTTTAAAACTTGAATGTCTAAAATAAGCAATTTAAGGATCTAGCTTTTTCTGTAAGTATAATTTGTGTTCAAAACCAAAGCTTTTTTTTAAAGTTATCCTATTTAATTATCGCACTTTTCAAAAATAATAATACACGAACTTTTATGATTTCATGGTAAATTTTCTTAAGAGTAGTAGGACTAAAATGTTGCTTAACTATTTAGATTGAATTAAACAAAGTACCAAAATCAACTTGAATTTGAATTAACCAGTTATGAAAAAATACAAATCAATAAGTATTAGATTTTTTTCTTTTGAAAACTCTAAAAATTATTATTGAAGCTTGTAATTGCCTATTGAATCACAGTTAAATAATGGTAATTATCTATGCTTTTTTAATCTGACATAATATCGAAAATGAACCTTCAGGGATTCATCTATTTTAATAGATTACAAAGAAATAAAATGGCAAAATATGCTTGATTGCGCTTTATTTTTGAAACAATTCAAACTAAAGTGCATAATTTACTGGAACGATAACTTTTTGTTGAATTTAAATTCTGATTCTGGGTGAATTTTGATTTACGAATTTCGAAAACAGAATTCTGATAATGGTAAGCTAAATCAAAAAGAGAAAATCTAGGTAATTTTTCAAATTTATGAAGTTTGTTGGCATATGTACTTAAGAAAGTTGAATATCTAAGAGAGCTGGTATCCAGTAGAAATAATCTTTCAGTAGCATATTTGAATTTTAAATTATTCCACTTTGAAATACTTTCATTTAACCACTTAATCAGATATTCTAAAACTTTTTATAAACAAATTAAACAAATCAATCTATAAATAGCTTCCATTGAACTTGTAAATTGGTCTCTATTCAATGAAATTCACAATTCTGAACATTCAGCTACTCCTTCTAGCTAGTCTTATATTCATTTCTCTCGCAAATGGCTGCCATCCAAGCTGCAATTGCAAAAATGACACTAATGTCTGCAATACTTGTAAATTTCTTGGATCTATCCCTGATATTTTCAATGCATCCTGCCCTTGTCCCAATGGGTATTTCAGAACTTCTCTAAATCCTTTTAACTGCTCTTCCCTCCACGATCCTTTCACAGAAGAAGAAATATTCAGCTAGTGTAGGTTTGAAATCGGCTCAGAAATCGGCAATTTCCTTATTGGAGTGTAATAATCCTAGGTTTTCGTTAACAAAATAAGCTACCTCAACAGCACAATTGTTTTTGATCTGAGAGGTGTGTCTCTATCAGATAGTTGTCTATAGATCCTTTCGTCTTCTTTTTAAGTTTACAACCAGAAATAAAAGCGATATGAGCCACTTCAACCACTGAACAAACTAAATTTCACCAACACCCCCAGCTAGAAGCTCTCTCAAGTTGTCCTTGCACCTATTTCGTTAATAGAAAATTTTTCCGATGCCCCGATAGCTTATTCTGACGGTACAGTATCCTACAATGTTAAATTTGCAATTTTCTTAGCAACTACATCCGATGTGCTTCGATAAAATATTTGGAATCTGATTATCAGTGAGCAATCAAAAAAAACATTTCTTTTCACTGTGAAAGATACCATTGGTCCAGGCTCACAATTACAAAACATAGTTGTAGCAGATGTTAAAACTAAAGGCTTTATATGTGCCGATATATCTTGCAAATCAGCAATTTCAAGTCCATCCTATTAACTAGGTGATACCTTCTTTGTGAAAGTTGTATTCACAGATTCAACATACAATAAATAACTTATCTTTTCAAGAACTTTCTTGAAGATAAAATCAGGGAAAATCATGAATTATACACCCATAACAACAGCTTCATGGGATGGATCTTGCATAATAATCTCGTTTCCTCTGCTTGATATTTCAGATTAAATTATTGTCTAAATTAATCTACTCATATCAAACAGCTAAAATAGTCTTAGAAATCTTGCTGAGAATGACAGTGATAGCGAATAATCATAAGATTCACAGACAATAATGGAAATGTTTGAAATCAATGTAGCACCATCGGTAAATGCATAATTACCATCTCTAAATATTGGAACTAATCTTTCGATTTCGATGTTCACTGTCCTAATTTTTGTAATATTTTTATGTGTTTGAGTTTCATATTTCTATTTTTCCCATTTGGCAATCTTTCAATGGTTCGTATGAAAAGGTATCTTTGAAATTCTGCCAATGAAACATACATTTCGTTAATTAGAAATAAGTTTCAACATTATGAAACAAATAGTTTTTTTTGTTCAATATTTTTCCGATCAATAACGATTTTCATAGTTTGTTGGTTTAATACTCACTGGAGTTTAAAATTCAACTTAATCACTATTTTCTTATGCTTATGAGATGGTTCATAATCTTATTCCTTTTCCATGAATTTGATTTCAACCATAAGGAAAGGTAAAATTTTAATCTCTTTATGTGTGGCTGTGAAAGGAGATAACAAAATATGCTACTGCATTACAAAAGATAAATAAATACAACTATTATTAGACTATGAAAACTCGCTATTTTTTTAGAGAGAGAGAATCTCTTAGTTAAGCATGATACTGCTTAATTGCATTCCTTCACATAACTCAATTGATTTGATTGCTCATGGTTAATCCTAAAGATAATAAAGGAAAAATATTTAAAAGTTAGTTATTCTTGAAAAAAAAAGAGAGAAAAAATAAATATCATTACAATGATTGTGAGAACCAGATATTTAGTTATTCTGCTGCTGTTACTACTCGGAATATTCAAATTCATCTTACTCTTCTTCTCCTGAAACATGTCCTTAGCTTTAAACTTCTTTTTCCTCTCCACCAACATTTTAATAAGGATCTTCACTTGATTCAACTTTAAGGGAGAAAAACATATTATTAGTAAAATTATGATATTTTTTATATTTTAAATTCAAGAATAAATATAATTTGTAAGCTCACATGCGTCTTAATCAACATTGCTATGAAACAGGTTGTAATCATTTGTAACACTTTTAAATCCTTAACTTTCATGTCCTCCAACAAATTCTTTTTCTTTTTAAATTGTTAAAAAAAAGAAAACACATTAGTTTTTGACAATTGAAGGTTCTTTTTTGTTTATCTTTGTTACTTTCTGTTTTATTGTCACTTTAAGAAGAGATAATACTCTTCACTTCTTGTTGTGATTTGGGTTGCTTGTTTTCATTTAGCTTGTGGTTTTATTTATGACTATCAAGTAGTTGATTTTCCAATTGCTTTGTGTCAGCATTAAACACATCAGGTGAGAAAATTTTAAAGATGGAGTCAATCGGAATTGCATAGAGATTCTAGCTTTTATCAAACAACTTTTCAAACACAATCTCGAGATCATAAGGAGTCAGATGCACTTCTAGCTACTCAAATGCATAAACTAATTGTTTCTTATCACAGCATTGTACTCCTTAGACTCTCTTGGAAGCAGGGTCTCTTGACAATAGGTCTAAAATAGCCCCTTTTGTTTTGTTGAGTGTCTTGAAATAAAATGAAAAAAACCAAAACTCCTCAGTTAAAGTTATCAAAAATAACAGAAAAAAGATAGGTAATTTCGAAAAAAACCCTACAGCTGTGATTCTTATTAAATCTTCTAGTTCCTATTTTGGAGATAAAATCACGTAGCTATCAAGAAGATGGCGGATAGCACTCTTCACAAAGGAAACTTTATTCGTTGCATTCAAATCGAATTGCACCCACTCTTGGTTGTTATCTTCGATTAGATACCTAGTCAATGCAAGGAGATTCTGCTCGTCAGTGATTTTGCTTGGTGGTCTGGAGAAAATTGTAAAAATTAATATTTCAATTTAGAATGTTTCCTAAAGCAATTAATATTCTTTGATGTGTACTTTCCAAGAGATGTAAATAGATCTTAAAGTGTAATATCCTAAGATCTAGTCGATTCGTCTCCAAAGAGATGCTGGGAAAAAAATACACAAAATTATCAATCATATCTTTCAATTTTCTTGCAAAAAAGAATCCCTATTTTTAGCTCTTTTTACACTTTCAAATTATTGCAGAGTAACTTTTTGTAGCTTCAATCTGTATTTAAGTTCCTCAGCGATAGGTTTAACTTCCTCCATAGTTATTTTCTGTAGCCTCTTCTTTTGAAGGAGATTAACCGCTGCCGTTTATTCAGATGATCTAATTGACGACGAAGGAGTTGTTCCTCCATTAGGTCTGACAATCGTTGGCATCTTAATACTTGCTCTTTAATGAGCATCTTCACTTTCGAGCTGCTGATTAATCAAAAGCTATGAAACTTAATTTAAATCAGTTTTGGTGTATCTTCTGTCAATCTGCAATCGCTCGAGATCTTATCGTAATTTGAACACAGTGTCTCTTTCTCTGTCTAAGGCATTTTATATTTCTTGTTTTTCCTTGATTTCTAAAGTTATTTTGTCAACATAATCAGCTTCTTTTTCTCTAGCTTTCTTTTCCACATCCATAATGCGCTTATCTTTCTGCTGCATCGAATGCGTTAGTTGATTTAGCTCTTATTGTTTCTTTTCAACTTCTAACTTCAGCTACCCTTCAACAGTGAATTAAGGGTTTTTCTTGCCATTCTATGTGAATGGATCATTTCCTTTGAAACTCTCAATTTCTCTGTCTTTTTCGTAAATTACCCTTTTTAGTTATTAACTATCTTGCCTCTGTGATCTCAATTGCTTCTCGAGAGTCTCAATTACTACACGTTAAGCGAAAGTTTCTTCTTCCATTTTTTTTAGATTTGCTGCCATTTGGATATTATCTTGTTTCATTAGAGTGAAAGCTTAGCTTAAACTCTCATTCAATCTCTATTTCTATTCTTCTTCAGTGTTGTTCTCACCAGATACACCGACGATTGCAAATCTACATCGAATAGTTTGTGATTATTTTTCAAGAAGCAAAATATTGCAAAAATCTAATAATCTTTTACCTTTCATCTTTATCGTTTTTCAAGGATTATTCCAGCATTCGTCTTAATCTCAAACACTCCTCAGAATACATCTTGATCTAGGTCTTAACAATAAATAAGATTAGCTTGTGTTGTTAAACTTTGAATAAAACTATTTCTTTTAACCTATTTTTCATCTAAATAATACCTCTAGCTCTCTAATCGATGTATGCTTAACAGCTCTGATATTCTCTTAAATCAATTTATCCTTTTGCTACACTTCTTGTTTGAGTTCATTTACTTGTTGCTTTAGCTAAAGTATTATCGTTGGCGTGTGTTGTTGCGTCTATGTTTTTCATCAATCAAAAAATATTTTAGTTTCTGATTATGAATAAATCCAAATAATACCTTTTGAGCATGGTTATCAATGCTATCTTAGAATATTTTCTTATATTTAGAGTTCTCATTTTCAAATGGATTGCTGTCTCTCTGTTGAATTTGATCTTTTCTAAGCAGACGAATCATTTCTTCCTGGTATTTTGCATAAAAAATCGTTTCAAAAATTGATGTTCAGTCAATTCCTTTAAAAGAAGAATCTTCAACCTACTGTCCAACGAGCTTTGTCCTCAGCCCACGATTCTCCTAGAGAAGAGCATTGTTAGTAGCTTTGGATTGGATTAACTCTTCATATAATCTCTCCTTGTCGTAGAAGATATTTTTTGGTATTGTCTTGCTGAATTCCTTTATCATCGGGAATTAACTACCACCTCCTCCTGAGCTATTTTTTCATTTTGAATTCTTACATTTAACATAGAAATCAATGTAAATCTTACGATTATGTCCTACTGAATTCAGAAGTACGATGAATTGGTGGCACAAATCCAAGATCCTTCTACACTTGATTATTTGTGCTGGCGTGTATTTTTACAGCCCTTTTTGTTTTCATAGAATTAAGCATGCAACATCTAAATGATTTTACTGATATGGGAGTTACCTAAATTGAGATTGACTTGAAGATGAAACCCTTTGATCGTTGTACTCAGAGACATCTTCGCAAAAAAAGAATTCAAAAAAAGAAGGTATAAGAATCGAATTCTCCAACTCCGCTGCTGTAAATCCAATCATTTTTGTTACTTTTCCTTGAACCCTGCTAAGTCTATGGCTTGTCTTTAAGAAATTGAGTATATTACAGCTATTATTATGGGACATTCATAGATCCATCATCGTTTTTCGCTCCTCTCTTCTTATTCAGAGAAGTATTTGGTCTTTCCTCAGCCTACTTTCAAGCCAAACATAAGATATTTGTTGAAAACAAGGAAGAATCTTTGAAATGAATGTTACTGGATTTTCCATAGTCTTTGTCCTTTTTTTGTTAGTCTGAAGAAAACGAGTAGAAAGTAGATTGTTTGCTTGTTTTTAATATCTTAAATGTTTGTTTTTTCAGTAAAGTTAAAGATCAACGCAGATCATTAGTTTTTTACAAATTAAATTAAATCCCTCTTTTTCAATAGCAGTTTTCTTCCCAAACTCTTGCTTTCCTCTCATAAAACTCCAACACACACATGCACTTTTGACTCCAAATACTACAAAACAAAGTTACAATAAACAACACAGATTATATAAATCTCTTTATTAGAATTAAAAGATGGTCAACATATTCTTTTCAACATTCTTCAATGTCATCTTCAATAATTTCACTATGCAAAGAGAAAATGAAAAAATCATTATTTATTATAACTGTTTATTGAGTTTTTAGAAATCTTGAAAAACTAATCAAATCTTACCGAGGTTCTTATCTTTTCTATGCTAGAACCATAGATCGTTTGGGATCATCGTCAAGATTATTATTATTATTATTTCCTCTATCAATGCTGTCTACTATGAAATTTTCTCCTAATCTATCAAACCCTACACTATTAATATTATTTGCAGATTCATCGATAACTTTAGTTTATTTCCACTGTCCTTTTTGCTTCACCATATCTGCAGCAATCACTGAAGGGAGCATTGTCAAATGGTGATTGTACTCTTAAACATATTTTCTTGTTGAAACGAATGGAAATGCCTTTCTGATACTTCTCATTCTACACTTTCTCTCGATTGAAAAATCATGAGTTTGACTCTTAACAATACTGCAATATTTTCGTTAAACTTCCTTGATTTTTTTGTAATTGACAAAGGGACAAATTTGTAAAGAAAAATAAGAAAAATTTGACAATGCAATTATTGTATTTTGCTTACTTTCCCTTGAAAATTATTCAGCATAATACCTTCACCGACAATTAAGCTAATTAGAAACTCATTTTCGTCTTTTATGCATTCATTCTGTTAGTTGTATGTTATTTTAATTTTAGATTTCAATTCACTTGATATTATTTACCTTTTCCATGAAATTTTATTGCTCGAGGATATCCATTTCTGCGAAAATATTTGCTGAAGCAACAACATCTTCAATTGAACCATAGAAATCGAGATAATTTTGCTGTAAGGCATTGCGGAAGAAATTATTGCCGCAATTTATTTATCGTATCATTTTAGCAGGATCGAAGTAGAATTCAGTTTTCCCAGACATAAGTTCTTCTTTTGACATTTATCTGGGGAGTTCTTTGGAAGATTTGAAGACTCTTTTATTGTACAGGAACTTACCCAGAGTGTGGAAGATGCTGAATTCGTTGTTTTTCTAGTTGTACTTGAAAAAAAGAGAAAATGATGTTCCATTCATCCTTCCCATTCATTTTACCACTTTTTTCAAATTAATTAGAATTTCGAATGTATTCCGAAACTAAATATTCATCTTTTTATGGCAATCATTATTATTAATCCCAAGAGAGCAGCTCATCATTTTGAAATTTTTATAATTTCCTTTGCTGTTTCTCTACTGTAAAATACATGGAATTATTGAAAGCTAGGCTCATATACTATTCTGTGATCTGCTGTTATTTTTTATAAACTTCTCTGTTGGCTTGGGGAAACTTAAAAAAGAAATAAAAAATCAAGAACTTATTAAAAAGGATATTGTCAAATCATCATAGAAAGATCTTTAAAATTTGGAATTCAAAGCTTTGGTACTTGATTTCTCTGACTACAAAGATAAAGAAGATGTAGGGTTGAAATCCTGAAATATTTTGTTAATCTTGAATTATCTGTTTCAAGTTTTTGATAACCTCTATTTCCAAAAGTAATGATATGAGAACTTTAAAAGATTATCATTTCTGATATGTTAAAAGAAATAACAATTTAAGAATAGGTTTTACTGAAAGTATTTTTCTAACTTTAAGTTCGCTCTTCATAGAAAAAATACATCTTAATGAAAAATCTTTTAGTAGCAAAAATAATCTGTTTTTAATCAGCATAACTAACCAAAATATTAACTGTTAAATGTTTGTTTATTGTGAAGCAAAAATAGCAGTATCAATCAATTAATGAATCTTTTTTAATTTATTTTATTATCTAAAGAAATTTATGCAGGAAAATTACAATAACTTTCATATTCCATGAAGCAAAATCATAAATGCTCCCAGATCGATTGATTGATTTGAAACGCTTTAGAAATTTAGAGAAAGAGTGGTTTTTTAAAAAACAAGTGTTTTATAAAAAAACTATGGAGAGATAAAAGAGCGAGATCGGATCATTAATCAACGAGTTTAATGGGCTAGTTATCGACCAAGACAAGGAATATTTCAATATGTTAGACTTGCATATCAAATCCTTATCTGAGAGAGAACCATTTAAGATAGATTTTTTTGAGGAACTAAATAATTTCTTGCATGCTGGTTTACTTCGTCCATTTGAAACATAAGCAATCAAAATGAAATATCTTGAGGCAATCCTTGACTAACGAGTAGCGAAGATAATGCGTTTATGCTTCTGGTGTATTCTATGTACCCGTTTTCCTGAGACTGTTAACGTACTCGTTTAAGAAGAACTGTAAACTTTCTACAAAGGAAAACTCAGTAAAAATTATGTGAAACTCTTTTAGAAGTTACCATAACCAAAAGATGAACTTGTATCTTATGTAGCGTTTACAGTAGCCTATCTTGTTCATTTTTGTTTCTACAAATACTTTCCTCCTCAGCGCGAATACTTTGATTTCCGTTTTGTTTTGAATTGCTACCACACAGTCATCTTTGAATTTAATGGACTCTTTGTTAGTGATTTCTATGTCAAAATGATGATCGAGAAGTTCTTCACTCATCATTTCTTGGATTATGAGAAAAAGAACATCAAAGAGCTGCTGTAGAGATAGCTTGAATTGAAGAAGCTCAATAATAAAAAGTTCCTTGGATTTGAACTTCGCTTTCCTGAGCTGTCAGGGACGTCTAAAGATGGACATGAATTCAAAGAAAAGATCATGACTGTACTCAAAAGAGATAAAAAATAATTTTCGATGATCACTGAACTCAAAGACAAGTAAATATATTTACTTTTTCCTATTGCAAATCTGTTTTTATTTCTGGATGATTTATCTGGATATTTTCAATCATTTTTCCTCTTATTTTTCAATAAAATCTTAGTAGATCTTCAAGAAATTTATCAAGAACCATCGAAGGAGGAGAGTATTTCAGTGGGAATAGAACAAAATCAATGAACTCCGAAAAAAATGAATCCTAATCAATTCATGGAAGTTTTCATAAAAACGACAGAAATAGTAATAAAACGCGAATGAATTGCAATTAAGTTAGTCCAACCTTAGGATAACTGCTACAATATCAAGATCTCAGTCTCCCTTACATGAAGAAAAAAATGATCAAGCATGTACTTGAGAAACCCGATGCTGGTTCATAGGATTTGCTAGTCTAAATGAAATAAATGCTGTAACACGATAAAATCGAATAAGCTGCAAAGAAAAAGAAAGAAATACACATTGCTGCTCGAGGTAAGACACTAATTGATTAATATGGTCTTAGACAGCCTCCTAAGGAATACTATCAGTAATTCTCTAAATAAGACTTAAAATTCAAAGAAATGCTGGATATTAACTACATTCTTCAAGAATAGAATGACAATTTCAGTAAATTACCATCTTCAATTGAGTTACTGAATCTCTACAATAACAAGCTAGCTAGTAAAATGGCAACGTAAATCAACGAAAAAGCGATGCAGGATAAAGTTGAACATCAATAGAAATAACTCAGACACATTGATAATGTCAAAATAGATTCAGGAAATCAGGATATTTTTGATATGCCATACACGGGTACTCGTTCGGAAGGGAGGAAAATGATTGCCTATGTAAGATCAAAGTGTAGAAGACGATTAGATGAATCAGAAGAAAATGATGCTAAAAATGAATAGTAAAAGTAGACTGCTGCTGCTGCAGCTGCGAGCAAACTATCTAAAATTTCATAATAATATTAGTCCCTTCCAACAATAAATGTACAAAAGTTACTTATTTATTTATTTTTTTCTTTGAAACTTTCATTTTTTGTGTTGTTCTTATTTTAGCATGCCAATCCAGTTGAATCTGCTCAGCAAGAAGCGTACTAACTCCTTCCAAATACATCGAAGAAATCCTTGCTACAGACGATGGGAGCTGTGACTGCAAATCTAAAAGGTATTTCGAATGCTTTGAACACTCGACAAGAAACACTTATGAATAAAACAGACTCAGAGAATTTTGCTAAATCCTAAGCAAGGTTTTCAAAGAAGATTGAAATTCCTGCAGGTGGAGGAGATTCTTCATCAATTCTTTAACAAAACGATCTTTCTGAAGAAAATCATAGAAAAATTGTTTCCAAAATAGTTTAAAAAGAAACTAACATGAAATCGAATACTCAAGGAAATCTACCTGAATTCATATTTAATCGTACTCTCGATGCGAATTTAACTTATGAAGATAAGCGACATTCGTATAAAAAGAAATACAACTAAATATTTGAGAACATCAGTGTGGATCAAAATATCAATGAACTATTCTCGAATATTCATTAAAAGAGCCAAAAAGCATCCAAAGAAGACCCTGAAAAATTGAATTTATGAAGAAGGGATAACCTTCTAGAGAATATATGAATCTTGTGATTTTTGTTTTGAAGAGCACATGCTTTCCAATAAACAGATTTTGATTTATCAGAAAATGCTACTTTTGAATTGTAAATTCAATATTTCAGAGAATGATTCATGAAAAAGTAAAAAGAATGTAACATAAGTATCATAATAATAAGGAGTTTATAAAGAGACATGAAGAGAAAGGTAGAAACAAAGAGCATACAAATTAGCAATATAAATTTGGAGTTGTTTAATTATTATTTTTTATAAAGAAGATACAAGATAATTTGATTATTATGGGTGGATTTATTTAACTTTAGAGTTCTTTTGATTGCCTTGGGATTTCGTAAGAATAAAATAATAGAAAGAATTGCATTTTTTATTAGGGATATACATCACAGATCATTCCGATCGTTGGAACGTTGATCTCTGATATACTGTTCAGCTTCTTAAAGGACTTCATTGAGTATAAATGAATGCTCAGAATGCAAAGAAGAGCTTCTGAATTCAAAGTTTATCCCTCTTAGCTCTATTGCATGTTAATACAAGAAAGATTCCCCTTCAATACTTTGATTGAGTTCCTTTTCCAAG
>Ga0302285_10000984_pt1 | contig 15753 bp, 3 predicted proteins | sample III_Fen_E2_2_FD_200455 | JGI IMG/M metagenome (GOLD analysis project Ga0302285, IMG submission 200455) | Peat permafrost microbial communities from Stordalen Mire near Abisko, Sweden - III_Fen_E2_2 | ecosystem: Environmental > Terrestrial > Soil > Wetlands > Permafrost | place: Sweden: Abisko... | reverse complement strand
CCCCCCCATTCTCTTTATTAATATTTTAATAATAATCTTAAAAGGTAAAGATATCTGAGCAATTCTTATTATTTTCAAAAACAAATTAGCTTCAAAGAATATTTGCATTTTTAAACTTCATTTTTATCAAAATAAAAGCATTTACAATCAAAAACCTGTTAATCAAGGAAGTGTCTACGACGAAATATTGAAAAAATCAATGGGTTTTGGATTAAGATCTTCAGAAGCTTTAGTTTAAGAATTATTAGAGAGTTAAGAAAAGAGATCAACATGCTGTGATTTAGAAGAAGTTTAGGGAACAATTTGAGAGAAAAAATTCTCTTCCTCTTACTCTTGAGGTGGTAGATCATTACTGTGGAGCTTAAATGTAAACATATTTACTTATTGAGGAAGTTCGGCACTTAGCTATTTCTCTTATTTAAAGAAATCATTTTTTTCTAATGAGTTAATCTGGAATTTAAACGGCTATGTATTTTTTGATTTAACTGGAGAATCAGTGGAAGACTCATGTTATTCCTTAATTTCTGCATGACTAGATAAGAGTGATTATTCTTTTATCAATCCGAAGGAAAAATCAGAGGATGATTATCTATCTACCTTATCTGGAAGATCTTCCATCAGTTCTCTTTAAACAAAATGTTGAGATATTTCTCTTTTTTATGAATGAGAATCTGATTCATCTCCAGAATTGTAAATAGGAATATCAGATTAGGATTTATTATTTTTCTTTTGCTTTTTAAGTCTTTTACCTTTACTACTCTTATCCTTATTATCATTTTCAATTTATGTATTTTAGTTCTTTTCTGAAGTTAATTTAGGAGAATCTTATAACGATGTATCATCTTAATTACTTAAAGGGTTATCAGAATCATAGATATCCTCAGATTCATCATCGTCACTAGTTTAATGTTGTTATTATTTTAAAAATTATTTCTATTTTTGAACAATTTCATCTAAGATGTTCTCAGTCAGCTGCTTAGTCAGGAAAAAGAATATTTGTTCTTCACTATTTAAAGTAATAGGTAATCGTCGAGTCCTATTTAAATCTTCTATTTCGAGATCTTGATCACATTTTATGTTCATCTCTGACTATTTTTTGCATAATTCAATGTAACTCTGAACACCAAGTTTCATTTGTTCTTCTCCCATCCTTAGGAGTTGTGCCATAATATGGGCTTTTTCTTGAAAATCTAATAATTTTTCAAAGCTAAAACTTGGTTATTTGGATGGGCTTGATGAAGGATCCTAAAATTTAGCTTATTCTAGTTTAGGTGTTAATGGTTTATTTTCGTTTTCTCCTTAATCTGAGAAAAAAGGTTTTGAAGATATTTCTATTGGCTTTAGTTGCTCAGATAAAACAATATCTGTAGAAAAGGATTATCTATTGAGTTTAAATTCCATAATTTAGGAGGATTATTTCTTTTCTTCGGTCTCAGTTAATATATCAAAAATAAGAGCAGATAACAAATCTCCTGAAACAAATGGAAGTGTCTGCTTTTCTGTTGGCTCATTAGTTTCAGGTGAACCTTAGATAAAATTTTAATCAGATGGTTAGTTTACTTCTCTTTATGATGAAAGTTATGGGCTGATTCTTACAATCTATTATTTAGCATGCTAGATTAAAATGCCTTATGTCTTTTCATCTTTTTAAGAGAACTCTTCAAGAAGAGCTGGTATTTATGAGGCAATTATCTGTTTAAACATTTCTTTCCAGTGGACAAACATTTAAGCCCTGAGAAGTACCTAACTTCGTTCTTTAAATATTTTTGAAACATATTTAAGATCTCCCTCTAGGAAATCAATGTAGCTGCTTGGATTTTAGCTGAACATACATTACTAATGCTAGTAATAGATCAATGAAGAATCTAATAGCTATTTTTCAAGTAATATGTACGGCGTGTCTGTTTAGACTTTTGTATGACCTAAATAATGAATGGAGATTTCATTGAGTGAGAGATCAAGGATACTTTCAGAAAACGAAGAAAGAAGAGTGTCTGTATGGTATTAGTTATTAATGAAAAAAGCATGCTGGTAATCATAGCCTTCACCATAATTAAGAAGCGAGAAATTTTTATTTTTAGTAAGATTATTAAGGAGATTAAATGAGATGTATTGAAGCTAATCTGGCATATAAGATTATTGTTATACCTTACTGTCTAAGTTAATTTGTTTCAGTTGGAAGAGGAAATTTTCTTATCTGCGAATTGAAAGTATCTTGAAAAAACACCCAAATAAATTATCTTTGAGTTCTTCCTTTTCATATACAGACTGAATCCACATTTTAGCCATGAATCTCCAGATCGAAAAGTGAGGATGTTGGGGATAATTTTCAAAAATACTAATAAAAGCTTCATTAAAAATTTCAAATACATCTTTCAGTTATTCTTCAAGTTCATTCAGAAGAGCTACATATCCTCTCCATTGAATATTATATTCACTTAGAAGGTCATATCCATTCTTTTTACCACCTAGTCCTTCTTATCCTCCTTGGATGTGAGCTTTTAAGTACTCAAAGCATAATTCACTTTTGAATTTGACTAAATCGACTATTCTATCAATCAATTAAAGAAGTAAAGGAATTTATTTATCCTGCCTTGCTCTTTAGGGAAGCTCTTTTCGATTGATTTATTCTGCTTCTTTCTCTTCTTCTTCCTCCTCCTCATCAAATAATTCTATTTCTAATATTAAAATAGTTATTTCCAAATTAAAACAGTTTAATAAGTACCTTCAAGTTAAGGATTTATTTAATTGAGAACATTTGCGAAAAAGTTTTATTCTGAGTTTTTGGGGCTATGAGAAGACTCTGAATCTTCTCCTGCTTCGTTTACATCTTAAAAAAAGTTGAAGGGGGCATGCCTCTACAATTCATGAGGATTGTGTTCGGATATTTAAGAAAAAGTGTTTCTACTTTTTCCAAATTCTTTTAATTCACCAGATTTATTTATGGAAAGCTAAAATGATGATAGCCTGCCTTTTAAAGAAGGTCTGAATTATGGAGAAATACTCGGAGATTCTCGAGAAAATAAGTGATTTTAGGTTATCTTCTTTTAGTAAAAGTAATAGCGAAGATTTAAGATTTATTCTTTGAGATGAGAGCTCTTTTAGCAGGAATCCTTTACTTCTTCTATTAAAATCTTCTTATTTTCTTTTATTATGGAGTTAATAACAAATAGAGGATTATCTTCTTCGCACATAGCAAATGTCCCTAAGCCGATTTAGTTAGCACCTTCCCAAAGCACTTCTGCCAATTTATTTTAGAACCAGGTGTTACAGAACCCCCCAATATTTTCTCTTCTTAACTTTAGAATGGGAAGAGGAGGATCTTTCATAATTCCCCATATAATCTTAGAAGAAATATTTGAGAGACGTTAAGCTCTTAAGGTTCTTTTGAGATCTTCATTTTGAATAGGGGAATCAAGATGACTAAATTCTTATGATTTTGAATAAGATTCTGCTTTCTATTTTAAATCAAAAAAAGGATCAGAGTCATCTCTATCAATCTATTCTATCTAGTCTTCTGCATTTAGATTTAAGCTATCTTATTTTATGGGAAGATCACTTTGATCCTTGGCTTCTTTATTCTCCTCCCTAATACCATCACTTATCTTCTCAGATAGTTAAGGAAACTAAGAATTCTTTTAGAGAGATGATATGCTTAAAGATTCAGTATTTTAAAATATGAAAACATTGTAAAGAGAACTCAGTAAGTTTTCACGTATTCCTTCATACCGCTTAAGATAACTTTTCCATTTTGCCTAGCATTAAGAAAAAGAGAGCAAATAGTTTTTGTGAGCTCTTTCAGAGAGAAATACACCATTTTCACCATAGTCGCAAAAGAAATCTACTTGCTTTGGAAAAAACAGCGAAAAAACTGAACTTGCAACTAGATTATCGTTAGAGTCGATAAATTCCTTAAACCATTTACAAACGCATCGAAGAAGTTGAACTTCCTTTGGAGATACCATTTACAAGATCACATTTACAAGCCTCACTGGTAATTTTGTGAAAATAATATCCTGCTATCTCTATTCAAGGAGGATACTCTCTTTTGATCTCAAGAGCATGTCCCTTCTTTAACCTAAAACAAAAATTGATTTACTACTATCTTCCTTTCCCTTGAAGGCGATATTCCTATGATAAAACTTTTAGCTAAAAAATTAAATTAAAAGAAAAGGATTTCGATTAATCCATTCTGGGTAGCTATCAAGCTTAATACACTCCTCTCTCTCTTTCTCCTTATTTTTTTTTGGGGACAAATAATTTTTTCTTCTTGAAGTCTATCTTATTTTTTAGAAATGCAACAATGTGTTCAAAAGTATTAAATCAAGAATTTCAGTTTTCATTTAGTCTTTTGGAAGCTATCAAGCCTTTTTTGGTTCTTTCTTTATCACATTTTATGCATTATTTAGTTAACTTCTCTTTTATTTAGTTTTTATCAACAATCTCTTTTATTAGTTAATTTGTTCTAATACTATCTAAAATGTGTTAAAAATAAATAATTTATTTTATTTTATTTAAAACACTAGAAACTCACTGACTATTAATTGACAGAGGGTTATCCAAAACAAAAATTCATTTGGGATTTTTCTTTTTCTGGACATTTAATTGAAGATTCAATGAAATAGAAAAAGTTTTTTCTTTTTTCTTCATCCGAATTACACATAACTTTCCAAATTTTTGACAACTTCTTATTTTTTATAACTAACCTTTATGATATTTTCAAAGTTAATAAAAATTATGAAATATTTCTTGCACTGGCTTTAATATCTAAGAGGAAAAATTATTATTTTTTGAAGATTTGTAAAAGCTTTTTCTGTAAATAAAACAAAATAACTAGCCAAATTGAAAAAGATAATAAAACTACTGAATCACAATCAAGGGTTTTGACAGAGGAACAAAATCTACTTTTAAATAAGGTCTCTTAAGTTTATTTAATCTGATTGAATTAAAAGTTAAAACTAGGTTGTTGTCATTCACCTAATAATCAAAATCTACTTTTGTGTATTAGTATAAAGAAAGCTGATTTTCAATTCCACTATTTAAATAGCTAATTCATTTTAAAAGGCTTCAATAAAGCAAGAATAAGGAAGGATTTCTTTGGGAATTACCTAATCTGTTTATAATATAAAGTCTTTTAAAATATCATTATGTAACCGACAAAGATAATTTGTCATAGTAGCTTTACAAGGCAACTGAAATATCACTAAATAAAGGTCTTGACGTTGATTCTTCATTCCAGCAGGAGTCAATTATCATCTTTATTTCTTCAGGACATCTCGCATTAATAGGCTCTCTTTGTCCTTTGGTTACTCTTTCAAAAACCTCTCCTAAGGGAATATCGTTGAAGATATTTTTATGATGAACTATTTCCCACAGAACATTTCCAAACATGTAAACATCAGATGACGAGGAATAATTACTCTTATTTAGCATTGATTCAGGAGCATAATGCCTCGTGCTACCTCGAACAATAGTACTTTTGTCTTATTCAATGGCGCTGAGACCAAAATCACATATTTTTAAAGCAAAAGTTCTTGGCCCTGAACAAATGAACAAATAAAGAAAGAATTGCAAAAGTAAATGAAATAAAAACTCATTGATAATGCGTTACCTTCACTATTTCTTATTGGTGAAATAAGGATATTTTTCACTAGAATATCTCTGTGTAAGAACCCTTTCTTTGCCATATAATCTAATCCTTTGCACAATTCGCTAAGAGCCAAAACAAGCTCTAGCCAAAAAGGATTATCTTTCCAGTTATTTAGTTTATTAGAAATGTAATCTAGTAGATTTTAGTTGTCGACTAGCTCTAAGATTATTAATAAATAGTTTAAATATATGCTAATCCCAATTAATGTAATAATGTTAGGGTGTTCCAATTGAGCTAAGACCCTGACTTCTCTCTAGAAACACTTGATGCCTAGAGAGTTATCTTTTTCAATCGTATAAATTTTAACAGCAACGTCTTTGCCCTTGTATTGTCCTTTAACAACATTTGCTTGAGCTCCTTTACCTAATTAATACTAGTTTTTCTCCAGTTGATCTAGCTCAGAATATTAAATTATTGGAACTTCATCTTGTACAATATCTTTTAGATTCGCAGTCAAGACATATCTAGATGTGCTTTTAGAACCAAAATCGCTTGTAGGATAGTTGATGCTATTTTCAATATGGTATTAATATGTCGGCAAAGAAACAAAGGAAGAATAGTCCATACCTTCATTGCACATCTATCTTATCTCGGAAGATGAAGCTAATTTGCAAGACTCACTACTAAATTTTGACAGAATGAATGTAGGTGCATCTTTCTTTTTTGAAAGTTCTTCGATAAGACTCAGCTATTCTTCTTCAGTTTCTGTATTTCTTTTAGCATCACTTACTACGATAATGGTGCTTGATTTTGAAGAGATGAAATTTCTATCTATTTTATTTATTCCAACAACTTAAATAACTTAGATTTGCTTATTTTTCTTGGAAGAAGCTAATCCAAATTAATTATTTAATTCTTCTCCTAATCGTTTAGTAGCATGATTAATCCCTTTATTTCTTTAGGAATCAAAGAGATAGCTGTAAACATCAATATCTAAATAATCCTTAACAAAGAGTTTACACATGTTGAGTCTGTGTAAATCTAATTCTTTTAAGTTATCCTCCTTAATTCTTAGTTTCTTACTCAAATTCGAAATACCTGAAGGAATTATAAAACTTCCGACATAGTTTATCTCAGGCCTATTGGTGGTTAAATATTATTTTGCTGCATTGAGAATAAGGAGATGTTGAAGAGAGATAGGAAAAAAGGATCCTTCTAGAATCAGCACTACATTTAGCAATGACTTACTAGGTGGAGATACTTTTGTAAAGCTCCTTTGTTCATCTTGAACCTTGTGCTTTCAAAAAATCAAGTAAGTGAAAGTGAGCTATCAAAGTGCATTGATATACCTCTTCAGGAAGATTATTCATTCTAATAAAATATCAGATCAATTACTTTTAGAAAATATTTAATGAGAACAGAAAAGCTAATTGAAATGAATGCAATTCTCTCTCCTCTTATTTTGTAGTTTTTTTTTCTTTTGAGAATTAGATAAAGTAGAAAGGTACGATTACAATAACAACAAAAACATATTTTAATGGAGAGGTAATAAAATGAAGAAACTTCAGGAAAATTTAACTCCAAGAGCATTAAACTAATTGGGTCTCTGAATAATTTTAGAATTATCGGTTCTTCCTTCTTCGGGTGGAACAGCTGATTCAATTTTTCTGGAAACATCACTGATGCGCTCAATTTCAATTTCCTTTTTATTTTTTTCTACGACAAAATTCCACTTTGAGTCATATTTATCCAGAGTCTCCTAAATTAGCCTAAGGGAATCTTTTTTGAGGATACGATTTATGTCATTTGCAACAACAAGAGAATGGTATGATCCGCAAGCCATCTAATTTGAATTTGTTAAAAAGAGACAATACTTAAAATAATCTTTACGCTGTAAGTAGTGACATCTTAGAGATAAGTTATTGGCCTTGGAATTGAATTGTTTGAGCCTGTTTCTCCTATGCCTAATTATCCATGTTTATTCATACCTAAATAATAACAAAATCGTTAATTTGATATTGATCAATTCATATGCCTTACCCCAAGAAAAAAGCATGTAATGTTTGGTATCAACAACGACTAGAGCTAAAGAGTGATTGTGACCACATGAGACGTGTAAAACAGGTATTTAATTGAAACAATCCATTTTCTTTGGAATGAATACATCAGGGCTTCCTCGCTATAACTCAGGAGGCTTGTATTGATCTAATAAAACAATATTGAAATTATCTAAATATTTAATAAGATTGCTTACCAAGGAGGCTATCTTTAGTGATTTTAATGGGTTCTTTTTCAAGTCCAAGCTGATTTGAATCGTTCAAACCGCAGCATAAAATCTTTCCAAAACAATATAAGAGTTTGAATATGAATTAAAAATAGTTTTATTTATTGTAAAATGAAAAGGGCATAATTTCTAACCAAACCAAGCAAATTGACTATTTAAAATATTGATATTACCTCCTTGTTTTAGTTCATGAACATTGAGAATGTTTGTCCGGAGTATATCTAAGTAAAAAACAATATTAGTAATTAATCTATTCATACTATTACTCACCTTCTCTATTTTATTCAGTCTTGGAACTAATTAAGGTTCGTACGAAGGATAATCCTATTGATGTCCAAGACCAATCTGACCGCTCATATTATAACCCCATCCATAAACTTGTCCATTGAGGGCAAGAGCAAGACTGTGTGCCTCCCCTGCCGCAATTTAGATAACACCCACACCGTCAAGCAGGCCTCGCACTCTAAGTGGAGAGGTGAGGTAAGATCGTTCGCTTGTAAAATATTTTTTTTCTAATCCTAGCTGTCCTCCTTCATTTCTGCCCCAACTGTATATTTAGCGATTTTTAGTGAGAACAAGTGAATGAAGACCTCCGCACGTGATAAATTCCACTCCCAAACTTTCAAGAGATTCAATAATTTTTGGGGAAGCTTAAATTTATTCATCACCATGGCCTAAAAGTCCTCCTTCTCCTAAAAAAAAATAAGAATTTTAATGGCATTTTGACTTATTTTCTGAGACAAATTCTTACCATTCCCCCAACTAAAAACAGATCCTTTGCTATCTAAAGCCAAAGTATGCTCAGAACCACAAGAAACTTATACAACTTTATTTAGATCTGGAATTGGAGAAGGATAAAAAACTGCAGCCGAAGCACTTTCTCCAAGTCCAAGCTACGAGTGAGAGTTATCTCCCCAAGCAAGTACATTGCCGTAATATGTAATCGCAACACTGTGCTGGTATCCACAAGCAACAGAAGTGATGATAACATCTTTTAAGGGCACAACGAGCTTTGGATAATTGACTTTAATCTTTTTTGCCAAGGCAGCTTAGTTTACATCAGCAAAAACATTGCCCATTTAACCTTGAGTATTTTATCCCCAAGTAAACATGACTCCGACTGATTCTTTTTTGGAGAAAGTATAATTGTCTTTCTCGAGTATCTGCACAATACTGCCTGATTAATTGGATGTACTATATTATTTATTGAAGTATTCTCCTTTTTGAGATTTTGGAGTGCTTTCTCCCTTGTCCTTCATTCAAAAAATCTCATAAAATATTTGATTTTATTATTATAATAACTTACTACTGAGCCTGAAACTGAAGAGCAAGAAGAACTTGGATGAAACTATTTTTGCATAATTGAGAGTTAGAAAGCACTCAAGCTCCTTGTTTCCCAAAGAATGCCTGTTTCTTTAGAACTTGGAAGGTTATTCATGAGCCATGTGAAAATATCTGAATTTTTCTTTAGAGTAGAACAAAGCACTTCTAGCATAGGAGAATTTTCATTTAAATTTTGGTTTTCAGTCCAGTGAGAAAATGGAATACGTGTTGTGGTATTTTAATTTTCCCATGCGAGTTTTTGCTACGTAGAGAACGGATTCTAATAGACACTGTTTTGAAATTTAAAAGAGTTAAAGGCATTCTGTTACATGCTGAACTGAACACTATCATATAGCTCTTCAATATACTCCGCATCGTGCTTCTTTCCTTACAGACGAGCTACAATTCCTATTCTCCATAAGATAAATAATTCCCATGGGAGAACTTGGTTTCCTCTCCCTCTAGGATCACCATAGAGTCTGTGAATTGAAAGAAGAGCCATAATATATGATTATTCACATTCTAAAAGAGATTTTGTTTCTTGAAGGACTCCGCGCAAGGTGTATACAACAATGAAGAGCTCTGCTTAGAGAGCATAAGTATTTGAAAGAAATGGCTATATTTTTTCATTCATAATAGTCTTTACGATTTCTTCATCTTCATTTCCTAAGAAACACAAGTAACCTAATGAGAAAGTTACTCAAACAAAATGCATCTTACCTATGAAGAAAGAATCAAAGAGCTAATAAATATAGAAATCCAAAAAAAAGCTATTTTCAGATTCAAGGCAAGAGAGGTTTCCAAATATGCAGCTCAGGAAAGAAACAATATCTTTGAGGGTTTCTCCATTCGGTAGAAAATAGGAAGATTACAGAATTCTGCTATTTGTTTCATTGCTACCTTAATCAGTAATTTTGTAGAGTGCACTTGGAAGATAGATCTTGGCTTGGCTTAAAAAATTCATTTAGTTATTTTCAAGAAAGAAAACAATAAGAAAAAATGGTACTTTTCTCCTTTGAAGTGTGATGATTTAATGTAAAATAGATAGGCGATTTCTTTGACTGAAAGATAAGGAACAGAAACGTAGTGGATAAGTGAGATATCAGAAGTTTTAGGTGAGGAGTTTCTAATCAAAAAGTAGTATTTATCATTGCGAATATTATGGTTAAGCTCTGCTGAAAAAGTTATCCCGAAAATTTGTGAAACTGATTAAAGAAAAAGACTCGCATTTTATTAAGCCAAAGCAATAATTTCTTTAATCAGAGCATTGCTAAGGAATCTCGCTTTATCTTCTTGGTTGATAACACTCGATATAAACGGGATGCTTTTGAGTCTTCGAAGATTGATAGATTCAATAATTTCTGTTAAACTCTCCCGATCATCATTTCCCTTTATTACAATATTACAAATGAAGAAGCAATTAAGATAATTCTCAGTTACCTAATCTCCTTTCAAAAGAAAGACAAGTAAACGATTCAAGACATTGCGAAACAGAATATCTGCAAAAATATCATTTCTTTCTGAAGAAGAATCGTCAGCAGGAGAGGCAGAAGTTCCGATTTAACTTGGAGATGAAATGCAGCTGAGAGAGTTTTTTTATTAATTTATTTCTAATTCAGCTGTTTTAATAAATTTAGCTATGAGTGCACTAGTCTTTGCTGTCACTATGGTTTTAAGAGCTCTCGAGAGGATATCACATCCAACTATAATAACAAGATTTCAAAAATAAAAAAAGCAATAAATATAAAACTATTACGTTGGAGTTTTAAGTAAGGAGTAGACTAAGAATTGAAATCGCAAGTTCAATCCGTGTCTATGAAATAAATCTCCTAATGATTTACTGTTAACAACTGCATCAGATGTTTCAAGATCTTTCACAACCAGTTAGATCTATTTCTGATAGATTTGTAATAATTTCCTTTCGCGGTTATCTTTGAGTTCTTAATAAGAACTTAAGTTTTTACCTTACTCAAATGAGCTTTTAAAAACGAATTATAATAAAAACACATTGTAAATCAGCTTTACTTATGAACGTTTAGCATTTGAGAATCCTCAACAGAGCAAATCAATTAAGGGAGAATCATAGCATCTTTAGAAGAGAGTTTAGCAAATATTAAGACATTACCATAAACACTGTTTATTTCTCTAAAAAGATAGGAGTCAAATTCAATATATTGATTGGATGGATTATATTGTACTTTGACTTTTTGGTGGCAGTGGAGAGAAGTTCTGTTGCTCTGCGATTGATAAAATATTATTTTGAATCTTGTTGTGGCATGAATACCATTTTAAATTGCCAGCCGTGCTTTTTAAAGGATACTTAATCGAATTTCTGAGAGGCTGAAAATTATCCAACGCCATTCTACTATTGAATTTTATCTAGTTTTAATTAATTAGAGCTTTGATCTTAAAATTTGAATTCTTTATCATTAAAATCAAGAGCTGCTTTCAAAGCTCCAATTTCTATAATCCCTTCCTTTGGAGCTTATTAGAACTAAATAGGATTGTTTGTATCTTAACTAATAGGAAACATGAGAACAGATTCAGCCTGCTACGGTAATAATTCTTAAAAATTCTAAATCATAAAAGTGATTTCTGAAACTTAATTAGGATTCGCTCCTTCTTAAGGTTTCTATAAAAATCTAAGATTGTTTTCTTTGAGATTGCTTAATAAAGGATGGTTTATAAAAGGTGAGCGTAAGCTGAATCCACCTAAATTACCAGACAAATACTGTTAGAAGAAGATAAGAACAAATTAACTTACTTTAACGAATAATAGATTCCTCAAAGGTATTATCTTAAGTGAAGTTGACTGGAGTTGCGTAGAGAATGAAAGAGGCATTTTCAACATAACAAATTAAAGGGAGGACATAATTCACAAACACTGGCTGAGGGGAACCAACATTATTAATTTTAAAAGAAAAATCTCCTTGAAGGAACTCAATTCCAATATGTTTTAATGCCTTAATTTCTCGTTTGATGGACTTGCTTTTGTTTTTGGAGACTAGTCTAAAATATACCCCCTTCCAAATGAGTCCAAGCAACCACCGAGGAGAATAAGCTTCTGGGAGATTTTCACAACACATGCTTTCTATCTAACAAAATATTACAAAGGGGAAATGGTAAGAAAACAGACTTATTTTATTTGAATTGAATTTACAAGTGAGACAAAGGGAGTTGTAGGAGCTGAAGAAGCAATTTATTATTTTGGATTCATAGGTGGTACATATTAAGGCTATGAAGATTATTGAACTTAAGATTAATAAGATTTTAGAGGGATAGGCTCTAGAGGATTTTCACTACGTTCCGATGAAGAAGGTCTACTTCCAGCATTGCTTGTTTTTCGTTTCTTGTAAATCATCTATTGAGGAGGGTATTCAAACATTTAGCCTGAGAATTAATTGTTGAAAACAGTATTCGAAACTGAACTCACAAGCAATCGAAAATGTTCGTTTATTGTGACCAGCTTTTTGTAAAAGACAGTTTCTTGCATGTTAATGTTTGCCTTGTTTGCTTGATTCTTTTCCTAAAAAAAGATAATTGAATTGCTTTGTAACCTGAAGAAGATAATAAAGAATCAATATTTTACTCTATAAAAAGAAGCAAGTTCCATATACCAAGCTCTTTCTTTCAGTGAGACAATCTATTAAAACATATCTGCAAAGGGATGGAAAGCTATTTTCGCATCTTTTTCTAATCGTCTTTATTGATATTGAGCAGAGTACTTTTCTGTAAGTTTCGACCAGTCTTAGAACGATGAATATGCATTTTTAGGATCAATATCATTTTATTGCTTTTTTCGCTAAAGGAAATATGCTCTACTCTCCTTTTCATTGAAAGTAAAGTAAATTTCAGAGTTATATTTAGCTGGTTTCAATTAGTTTTTCTATTTATTTTGATCATTGAATACAAATACATCATTTCTCTACAAAGTGCTGCTACCAAATTACACCTGGCTTTCCATGTGGATACTTTGACGAATTACAGAGTTACTTTTATCATTGTTTTTTAATCTACTCTGGAGTATTTATTCAAAATTATCAAGGCTGTCTTCAATAATATTAGCTTGAGTCTATTTTGGTAATTCACTTTAGAGAGTTTACTTTGTTTGCTGTCCATTTTAACTAACAGCAAAGTTGTTTTAATCTTTTTCAAAATCTTTTGAAAGTTCTCTTCCTTTGCTCCTTTTTCTCTGAATGGCATGCTTAGGAAATTCAAGTTGAATGTCTTATTCTAGAATATCTTTTTCGGGCATGAATAGTTGCTAATCGATTAAGGCTGTTTTCCCAAGGATCTCTTTTCCAGATGTTACTAAAGGAGCAGTTTATCCTTCATATTCGTGCTTTCTGACTGTTAGAATTTCATTGAATTTGCTATTGGTATTAGAAGGCAATGTCTAAAGAACTCTGGTTTCTGTCTGTAAAACAGAAGTTAAAATATTTTCAAATATAAAAAATACGTACCTAGTGTTCTTAAGTGCTTCTAGTTGGGTGTTCTTGGATATTTTTGGTTTGTCCTTACACATTACCAGTCTATTGATTAGCACTATTTAACTTTTCACTGTTTCCATTTCTCATTTATTTCATTTCTAATGATCCTGCTTGCTGCCTTGTTTTATCATCTAATTGCTAAGTATTCTAGCCTTTTCCTCCCTATTTTCCAGCAGGTTAGACAGTTCCACAGCAGCTTCCCATTCCTCAAAAAGTAGAAACTAAAAATGATATCTAATTTATCTTTATTATTATTGATTTGCCTTTGAAATTATTTGTGCAGATACAATTACACTTTATTGTTAAGAGATTTTAATTTATCATTCATCTCTTTGATATTAGAGTGACATACTATTTCAAAAGAGATGATGATGAAGATAATTTATTTATTTAAAATCAAAGTTGATCATTTTAAAAATTAAATTTGATACAAATCATTCAAAGATTGAAAAAGAAAGTAGAATGTTAAAAAATTGAATGTATGCTACTCTTTTTGAACATTAAACAGTGAAATTGTGTTGGTTAATTTACTCACAAAAGAAAAACACTTATGAAACAATACCATCAATCAAATAAATCAACTTTTGAAAATCCTTTTTTGTTTTGAAAGCAAACAAAAAGAGAATTGTCTGATAATTCAATTGCTGTGCTATTCTTAATTTTCTATTTGATTTATTTCGCTGTGAGCAACTTCATTTTCATCTAATTTAATAATTTTCTCTACCGAATCTCCTTATTATTAGTCTACCGTTTGATTTTATTCTTATGGGAGTTAAGTTTGTTGATCCTAGACTACTTATTATTCTGATTCCAGGATCTCTTCTACCATGCTGTCTCTTCCTTTTTCCAAAGTATTTATATCTTCGTTTGATAAAGATTTAGTAGAAGATGTATTTTCAGCTTAAGTATCTTCTGTTTTTTAGTTCTTTGAGCTATTCAGTGAAATCGATTCTATTTTGATTTAATATTTCTGACATATTTTAGATATCTTCTCAAAAGCTTAAGCTTAAACTAAAATAACAAAAATTATGTCACATTTTAGAATTCAATAAATATTTTACTTGAAAAGATTTCTTCTGCTAGAAACAGTTTTACAATGTTTTCTAAGGATTTACGAATTACTTCACATATTCCCTTTAATTAGTTCTCTTCTGCAAATTTAAACATTTCAGCAAGATTCATGATAAAACTAATTAGAAAACTCTCTGAAAATCTTTCCTTATTGATCCATCCAAGATAGAGTTTTTCGAGAATTGTAACGTAAGTGCCAATTAATAGCTCACTCTTGTAGACCAATACTTTATTTTAGCATAGCCTTATCTAAAATAATAAAAATAGTAAATATTTATTTGTTTAAATTAAAGTTACTCTATCATAGATAAGCTTGAGTAGTTCATCTCCAACCCACTTGTTTTTGAGTTAAAGAACTCCTTTGTGAATGGCACTGAGTAGAATTTCAGTCGAAGTTTCATTCCATTCTCTCATGCAAGAGATAGAATTGAAAAGAGCCAGAACAATCGCAATATTCATTTCTCCTAGAAAAAAAAAACTTTTAATAAAAAACATTCAACAATTTTTAATTACTTTCATGAGATTTCATGTGAGTGACCCTTTATTCTTGCGAAGAAAGAAGAACCTAAACCGTCTAAACCACCCAACTCTCAGCTTCAAGAATCTTAAACACTTTGGATTTCACGAATCCTTCAAAGAACCTCATTGTTTTTTCAAGCGAAGTTGCATACTCAGTATCATCCTTGATTTCAGTTAACGAAAGGATAAAGTTACCTAGACTGTCCTTGAGAAAGAGACAATTTGCAACTACTTCTTCTTTTTCAAGATTTTTGCCATTTAAAACTTCTTAGATTTTAGCGAGTATCTTAAGAACTTAAAGATAAGATGAGGAGCGGCTAAAGGAGAAAAGAATATTAATTTAAATAATAATAAACAGTATTTTTACCAATCGTGTAGCTTATTTGAGATGATGAAGATATTGAGTTGCCTGTTGAATTCTTCGATGAGCAGAAGGGAGCAATCATCTAAATAATTCAATCCTTCTTGCAGACAAT
>Ga0302285_10000981_pt1 | contig 15799 bp, 9 predicted proteins | sample III_Fen_E2_2_FD_200455 | JGI IMG/M metagenome (GOLD analysis project Ga0302285, IMG submission 200455) | Peat permafrost microbial communities from Stordalen Mire near Abisko, Sweden - III_Fen_E2_2 | ecosystem: Environmental > Terrestrial > Soil > Wetlands > Permafrost | place: Sweden: Abisko... | reverse complement strand
AAATCTTGGCGACTGGATTCAGTTTATAGTAGTTAAATAAATCCCACTTCAGTAAGGCAAATTTATCAGTAGCGGAATCCTGTACTCGCTGAATGATATCGGCTTCGTCCGACCCAACAAGTGTAGATTTGGCGATATTCTCATAAAATTCGGCGTCCATAGATCTACTGATATCACGAAATTCACGAGCTAATTTACCTGCAGATTCAACATCTAATTCCCCCAATTCGAATATTTGTGCTCCAGTCAAAACGATGTATCCCACGAAATGCTTTATGAAGTTATTACTGCTGATATTTCGCACTCTCATGTTCTCTAACCACAATCGGAAATATGGAGTATCTACATACATACACTTATTGTGGTTCCCGTTATATGTCTTAGGCATTTGATCCAATTCGGGCGCACCTTCGAAATAACCAGTCTCATTATATAAGCACTTCTCAATCTCAGAAATATCTGTGGGTAAACGGTCTCCGAAACAGTTGAAATACACATTGATGGTTTTGGTAGATAAATCACGAACCCGAGCTATCATTTGCAGACAGGATTCAACCCCACATGATTTACCAGTAAACATAGCATATACACTGTGAAAATATGGCACTTCGAAAGATACACCGGCTGTGATTGTAGGTGTGTAAATAACGATATCATAGTTGACCCATTCAGAATCAACATTCTCAAAGATTCTGACTTTCTGTTCCTGGCTCATGTGCCGATCAAATAATCCTATCCTGAGTGCTGGAAAAGATGAACTAATGAATTTCTGTAAAGTAATCGCATATTTGTGACTATTCGTCGGAACTACTATTTTGTTTCCGCAAGAGATATCGGACTTCAAGGTTTCCAGAAACGCACCCAAGTTAGATGTCAAGTTATAAGTTTTGTCGAACCCATTTTTATAAATATTCCATTGTAACTTGGTTTCTCTGTTTGGTCGCAATCGCTGAACCATATTAATAGTTCGCGAACCCAGGTGTGCGTCCATACATACCACATGAGCCGATGTTACCATCAATCTTTCAATCGTTTCCCATGATTTTCTAGGATTCATCCCTAGACCAGACATAAATTGTTCGAAGTCAGACTCGGTTTCATCCAAAACTAACAGATCGAATTCTGCAGTTTCGGGGATGCGATGTAGACTCTCCACTTGGACAATCAGTTTATCGGCAATTAGTGGGCCTCGAACATCGGAGTACACAACATAATCACTAAATTTGCGTCTAATGTCTGCGGTGTATGAGCGCCTGAATGAGACGATCAATATTTTATACTCCTTGTCTGGCGCGATATATGCATTTTTGGTAAAGTGACTGGCGATATATTCTTGCAGTTTTTTCGTTTTACCCATACCCATCGCTGCCCGCACAAGTAGAGTTTCGGCTAATTTGAAGTCAGCCAATTTGGGTGAATCATAAATCTTGGTGCGTCGATCAGATAAAATGGGCATTTGGACGGAAGCCGCAGTTGATATAATCTTACCAATATTGGACTTGGTATTTACGACTCGCGGAACCATAAGTTGCGGATCAGAACAGTCAATCGCACCCAAGTATATTGAAGGTGTATATTTCGCAGCATCAGCTTTACCCCGCAAACACTTGAATCGGACATGAGTTTTCGAACCATCCGACACTAGATGTAGATATGGACTTGCATATTTGTCGTGCTCGCGATCACAGATTTTACAGTAACCTGGAGTCATACGATCATAAAAGATAAATGCTCCCTTCTTTCTGGCATATTGACAACCCTCAGTTACTGATTCGGCCATTTCAACTGCCAACTTCACCATTGAATCTTCTATCACTGCTTCTGACTTATTCTTCTCCCTCTCCAAAATCGCGATAACTTTGCTGTGACGTTCTATTTTCATATAATTGGCTTTATCAAACTGAGTAATAGTAGCATTATGAGATGTATGTTCGTAAGTATTAGGTACAATTTCCATAAATCGAGTCGTATGCTCTTTGCAATTTCCGGGTAGCCTGAAGCTTTGCGTCTTGTTGTACACACCTTTATCTATATCCGCCAACCGTGGTGCAATATCGTCAAAATCTTTACACAGCTGAGTAACAAAAATCATATCGTCATACACTTGTTTGGCGTCTCGGTAGTCCTTCAAACTGTATTTATCTAGAACCACATGGTATGAAATCTTGGAAGCATCCGATGAACTCAGAACTACAAAGTCAGAACGAACAGGAGATAAACCCCAACCTATAGCAAAGGCAGCCTGGACAAGAGTAATAAACCTTTCTATGATTGGCATATAATCGGAATTGGCGAACTTGCTGGTCGCAACATCGATATCCAACTTGAATTTCTGTCGGTGATGTGGAAATGTGACTTCGTTAAAACATCGAAGTTCTCTTTTGAGTGTACTGATGTGTTTGACATAACTATCATATGACTCAAACACTCGAAAACGATGCACGCCATTAGATGTAAACCTGGTGACAAATCGATTTCCGAGATCCTTAGGATGTTTATATTTGTCGGAGATGGTAATTTCACCTTCGTGATTTGGGCTTGCGAATATTCTTGGGAAATCTTGAAAATCCGGCATTTTCTGGTATAATATATACAACATTCGTTTAAAGAAAAAAGTAGTAGGTTTGCATAAAATGCGCTGATGTACCGATATTTACACAGTCACATTGATGGCGATGTTGATGGCTTTCCCATCTTCGGTTTGATAAATGTATCTGACTCGCGGACCCATGTTCTCATCACCGTTGACCCTATTTACCGATATTAGATTCCAGGTCGGCAGAAGTGGCCAAGTAGGTAAATTCTGTAAATTACCCGTTGCTAACACATGATTCTTGCCAATCTGAATTACTGGATCCTCCTTTCCTGGAATATATGGACATTCGGGTATACTCTTAAAAACAAGTTGCCGCAAAGTGCCACCTACACCGAAAGTGCGAGTAACATTAGGGTCATCGACACTAAACGGGTATACTGCGCCAATCCAATCTATGAAATACGTATTCAACATGTTCCATCTTTGGTTCAAGTTTGCATCTGGCAAGAGTAATTGAGCTTGGGCAGCTAGTTCATGTTTGTTGGGACTAGTTAGAATCCGCAAATCTGGAAGTGCAACTTTGTTCCAGATATATTTTTCGAGCTGTAAAGACAACCATGTATAGTTGCAAAGATATAATTCTACTTTTGGTGCTCTGAGTTCAGCAAAAGTTGACTGGATGAATCGAAGTAATTCTAGTCTTGGTTTTTTAGTAAGATATTCGACTGCGCCGGCTTCTGTAAGTACGTTATAGTTGCGAGTCTTGGTATCCAACTTGAGCTTCATTTCTCTGATTTGGGATTTATCTTCAATCAAAGTAAGTTCTCGAGTCGCATTAGTTCCATCGAGTATATCTTTGCCAACAACTAGGTAATTGTCGTTAACTCTGATGAACCTTATGATTTTATCCTGGAAAGATCTATTTGTCGACATCTTGAATAATATCGATACTTAATTTCTAAGATCAAATTGAGTTTTGGTGAACCCAGAGTCGATTATAGGGAAAATCGTTTAATATGAGTCTCAAGTCGGAAAAGTTCCAAAAGATGAAATGCAAAACTGCATTTCGACAAATTGACGAATCAGGACTGGAAAATGCAATTTGCGGAATCTCACTTTTTCTAGTAAAATCGGCGACTTGGAAAATCGACAAATATTTGCATTTTGGGTACTTCGGCGAAAGTTGCGGTAAAAGTCGAGTTTGCTCAAATTGTAACTGGGTATATGCTAGGTTGCGATTTGTTGAAATGCAGTATTTTTTGGGCACTTCGGAATTTGCATTTCATCTTTTGGAAGTATCGGACTGGGAAAGTGTGATTCGAGGAAAGTAGCATTTTTGGACAAAGTTGACGTCGGTTCAATGAAAAAAACATGTCACGGGACATATACCAGACGTCGATTTGAGCGTTTAAAAAACACCTTCATCAAGTCGCGAACTTTTGACGAAAACACATATATAAAAAAGTATAATTACTTCGTGATCTTCCATCGACCCAGCCAGATAGTTTTTCGACAATAGTTATCGAATTTGTGAAGAATGTTTATTTTTGAGTTACACAGTCGCAGATGTCGATTTCACCAAACTTTAACAAAAAAGTCAAACTTCAACATAACTATATGTTACATCGGAGTTTTCTTTTGATCTAAATTCGCAAAACCGTAATATTGATGATTGATTTGCAATCAGCTGCATATGTGAATTTAAGGGATTTAGTGTAATCTGAGTTATTGATGAGTTGCCAGTTCTTCAACACATATGATTCGGGCAGTGGACCAGGTTTAGTGTTGTCAAATAAATAGTCTCTGGCAACTTTAACGGCAGGAGAGTCCAATGTGATAGGTTCATCTAATGCATCGGTATCCGTGAGATATGTAAAGATCGATCGCATGAGGTACTTCTTGTTCAAAATATGTTTACTTCGGAGTTTAGATTCTTCAGGTCTAGCAAAAGGATAGGTCTCGCTCAACCAAGTTATGGCAAGTGATTGGACAATACCTACTTGGCAAGTTTCGGGATGTGTGATTACATTTGCGAGATTCGGACATACGCATTTCCTAATGTCTGGCTGGGGGTTAGGGTGAGGTAGACCTCTTTCATCTACTAGTTGATCGGCGCATTTCGTGATTACCCATCCTTCATCACAGATATATTCTTCGGTTGTCGTGGGTGTGTTGAGTTCAGCAAAAGTTGCAGTTAACCAAGTAGACAGTTGCGGTGCTTTTATCGGATGGTTTTTACATTTGGATTTACAGTATTGTTTGGCACCTTCCGAATTCAGGGTTAGATAGACGCGTTCCCTATCGGTTAACTTCATTTTCTTGTGAAGTATATTTGCTTTATCTACTTTCTCGCAACTTCGGACCATGTTACTCTCATCGAATACAGCGCCAAGGTCAACGCCAAAAACATAATACTTGTTGCCTTCTTTGGTAAATCTTATCGAGAAATTATTGAACTTGAATGTTTCCATTGTGTTACTGGTTATGTTGATCAATATTTAATCTGATATTATTTAATGATGAATCGGATATACTTGGTATTAGTGATAATTTTCGAAGATAAAAAGAATGCTCATTTTTGAGTTACACTATGGTGCGATATAGATTTGACCTATCCGTATATCACAACTAATTAATATTTTATAAAAAAGTGAAGAATGGCCAAATCGACGTTTCACGTGTTTTTATTTTTTGAAAAAAGTTGATGATATACGGATAACCCTTCACGGGAAGGCGGGAAACTCAATATGGAGCATCGAAAAAATGACCCTTCACGGGAAGCCGCCAAAGTCAAATTTGGCCATTCTTTTGGTTACACACATATATATAAGATATTAAAGTTATAACTTCCCAACATTGTTTTCGGCGGTCGGCCAATTTTAGCGAATTTATGAAGAATGTTCATTTTTGAGTTATACAGTCGCAGATGGCGATTTAGCCGAACTTTAACAAAAAAGGTAAAATCCGGAATAAGTTATCGTGGGTGAATTTACTGTTCGATAACTTCGATCGAATTAGTTATTTTTGGTTTAAAAAAGAAGATATGTGTATTGATATAAAGCGGGAATATCATTCATCCTTCAAAGGTGTTGTGTCCCTTTGTCGACAACTTAATCCCTGCTGATATATCAGTCTATATATTATTTATACTACTTTGACGTTATTTATACTATTCTAATGTGGGGCTTGGATCCTTTACAATCTCGCCCAATCTCAAATTCTTTTTTTGCAGTAAATCTTATAGAAAATATGTCATCACTCTTTTTATATCGCCAAGATAGCCCGTAAAATACTCCTGTAATCTGTGATACAACCGTAATAAGTTTATGAATGTCTTTGAATGTACTTGGTGGCTTCGCAGGCATAGGTTCATACCGTTTACCTAAATCAATACAACAATGTCGCATCAGTTCTATGAAATCCTTATACTTACCCGGATCTCTGATATTTTCCATTATTGTTGACCACGTAATATAGGTCCCTCTAGTGTTTTCTGGGAATTTATCGAGATTGGACAGCTCCATGAAAGTCGTGCAAAACAGATGTAAATTGTACATAGACTTGTTTGGTCCCTTCTCGCGTTTCTTGGCTTCAACATCTCTTATGGCTTCTAATGACTCCTTTATAGTATCACAGGCGAATATTTGGGTAAGTTCCCGGAAACGCATTTTAACCGATCGACCATGATATGTTTTAACAAAGTCAACATTGATAGACTCGGGTGTCATAGAGTAAAACTTCTGAAGTTCATACTTTTCACAGGAGAGTTCTTGACTCGCTGATAGTTCTGGTACTAAGTTACCCTTTTCAATCTCGATTTTTCTTGTTTCGTTTGCCGCAATCTCATCCGAAGTTAAATCTTTTGCATTTGCGACATTCGCGCAGTGTAAATCGGTTGTTGTCCGAATATATTCATTAAACTCTTTATGTACTTTTATGACCCGAGATATATCTTCTTGAGCTATAGGTTTAGTCATTACACGTATTTTGGCTCCAATTGACTTGAAGTAGCCGAGCATTATACCAATAAAGTTATTCTTGCTCAGATTAATTATTCGTTGGTTTTCTAAATATAGTGTAAGATAAGGGGTGTCATGTAACTCTAGGGATCTTTTACCTTTCCGAGAGTAACTCAAGAGAGAAGTTGGAGGATTTTCTAGAATCCCATTACTGGCTTGGATATGTTCTTTGATGTCTTCGATACTAACTGGAAGATTATTGCCGATACAATCGAAATATATGTTGATTGTCTTGTTCGCCAAATTACGCACTCTCATCAACATTTGCATACAATCTTCAACGGAACAAGACTGATCGGTAAACATGGCATATATGCAATCGTAATGTAGTTCTTCGAATGATATACCAGCAGATATAGTCGGAGTGTAAATGAGAATATCATACTTTTTCCAATTCTTATTCACATCGGCAAATTCAGTTCGCTTGATATCAGCTGAAGTTTCCCTACTGAATATACCTATTGTCTTGTTCTTGAATTCGGCATCGAGTTTGGCTTTGATAACTTTCGCATATTTCAGACAATTAGTGGGAACTACTATATTTCTCCCGGCTGCCAAGTCTTCCATCATAGAATCCAAGAATAAACCGATATCAGTCGTGATCTTAACGGCATCGTCAATTGCGTTTGTGTAAAGGTTTCTATGCATAAATGGTTCACAGTCTGGTCTGATACGTTTAACAACATTTACTGTTCGTTGCGATAAATGGGCATCCATGCATATTACCTTTTTCGAACAACGGATTAAGTATTCAAACATCAGCCAACACTGGCTTCTATTAGCTCCTAAGTGCTCAGACTCGAATTGACCCAAGATAGACTCACATTCGTCAAGAATCAATAACGCGGGTTCATCGGTAATTGCGACTCGGTGTAAACTTTCTACTTGGACTATCAGTCGACTTTGGGTTAACGGGCCAGAAACCGAATTATACAATATGAATTTCTCATTTGCAAACTTCTTCTTGAATTCTGCAGAAAAGGTCTGCCGAAATGAAATCACAATGATACGATCTTTAGACAATGTGCTATACGGATATGCATAATCGATAAGTTCCCTGAGTTTCTTTGTCTTGCCCATTTTCATCGGGGCTTGCACCAACAACACATCTTTGTCTAGCTCAAAATCAGACATGTGCTTGGAGTAATATTCATTGGTATTCGGCAGTTGTTGTAATTGTGGAGTCACGCAGGTATTAATATGTCGAACTAGTCTACGATCGTCAGATATAGTTTGGATATCTTTACTTGGCTTGCTTGATTTCTTCTCTGGATCGAGGCGACCCAACAGTACACCTTTCTTGCTTTCACTTCGATGGCATCCGAAAACCACACTAGTATCGGAGTTTATGATCAAGTATGCACCATCATTATCATGAACTCTATCGCAGATTTTACAGAAACTTGGAGAAACCCGACTAAAGGATATTATTCCACCCCACCTATTGCGGAATTCAAGACCCTCTAGATATTCGCTGGCCATTTTGATAACTTCTTCTGAATCGATTGCATCCAAATTGGCCGATGCATTGGCAGTTTCATCTTTCTCAAAGTCCAACATCATCTCACATTTATTGGTATGTGAGATAAAGGATTCTTCCATGGCGTGACCCGAGATGATGCGCTTGAATCTATATTCTTTCTCACCTTCTTTGAAACAATCTGCAAGACGAAAACTCTGATTAGACTTATATACACCCCAATCAATATACTTGTGGTAATTTGGATTCAGCAAGTTAAGGCATGTTTTCACTTGACCTGACAATGCTTCAGTTTCTCGGTAATTCTTGAGACAATAGTTGGTAACAATAATGTGATACGATATTTTATTCAAACCTGAAGATTCTGCAATAACCAAGTCAGTGTCTTCAATGGTATGTCCTCCACGCACTGCAAATCCATATTTGACAGCAGTTTTTATAGTTTCGAGTATAGGTTCGAATGAGCTTTTGTCGCCCTTATATGAGCTGGCGTCGATGTCAACTTTGAATTTCTGTGCAGCGAACTTGAGTGATATTTCGTGGAAACATCTGTGATTGGGCTCGGTTTTCTCTAAAAACGCCTGATATGCCTTGTGATTAGGAAACACATAATATTGGTTATAGTCTAGTGGCGCGCGTACAATGAATCGAGCTCCGAGATCCCGCAATGTCAGATATTTGTCCATGACTGAGGTACCATTTCTGTCGGTTTTTATGGTCAAAAAGTTGAACTTCTCCATAGTTTTTTATAACTATTGGGGAAGTCTTCTTTTGATCTAAATTCGCAAAACCGTAATGTTGATAGTTGACCTGTCACCGTCATGATATGTCAGTCGGAGCATCCTTGTTCCATCGGGTTTATTGATGATTTGCCAATTTTGAACTGTGTATTTATCGGGCAGTGGCCAGCACACAGAACTGGGTTTAATATTGTCGTATAGGTATTCTTGACCCATCTTGATTGTAGGATCGTTAGGTGTCCATGTCTCGGGAGCTTCAGGAACTTCATTATTCGCAATGTAGATCTTGAGCACACGTGGCAGCTTATCTACGGCAAAAGTAAATTGCTCACGGATAAGGTCTTCGTCAGATCGCATGAACGGATAGGTTTCACTTAACCAAGTCTGTAGCTGTCTGTGGACAAATAGATAATAGTTTCTTGGAAGTGGATTGACTTCTTGGCTAAGATTGGGACATATGCATTTTTTGATGTCTGGTTCGGGGTTAGGATGAGGTTTGCCGTTGAGATACAGTTGGTCGATTATTTGTTTGATGACCCAAGCCTCATCACAAATAAGGTTTTCTACAGTTGCTGGCGTCGCTGATTTATTGAGCTCCGTGAAAATCGCAATCAGGCGAGTACTTAATTGGGTAGCCTTCTCGGCATATTTCTTTACTTTGGATTTACAGTATCGTTTGGCTCCATCGGAATTGAGAACAATATATGGCATCTCCCGGTCAGCGATCTTCAACTTTTTCACGAGGGAGTCTCCAGCTTTTACCTTTTTGCAGCCGAGCTTAGTGTTGGATTCTCCGAATATCTTACTTAGGTCGCCACCCAAAACATAATATGCATTGTCGATTTTGATGAATCTAACTATGTGGTTATTGAATTGGAATGATTCCATTATCTATAGATACTGGTGGTTAGCAATATTTAATCTAAAATTCTAGAGAAACCTTAAATTGGTAAATCAGATGAAATAATGTAGATTTACCTTGACTATCCAACTTTGAAAAATGGGTGTTTGGGCAAGTTTTTCAACTTTAAAAAGAATCCTCAAATCGAAGTTTGGAGGTGTTTTTAGGTTTTCGAAAGTTGTTGAAGGTAGCATGACTATCCAACTTTATCTTCACGGGAAGCCGGGAAACGCAACATGGAGCATCATAAAAAATAAAGTGAATCTGGCATATGTGGGACGTCGATTTGAGCATAATATTTCTATGCGAAAATACCCCCCTATATAAAAAATTATAAAGATTGTACTTCTTTCAACACTTAACTTGATTGAGGGTTTACTTGGCCGAAGTTGGTGAACTTGGTTAAAATGGGTATTTTTGAGTTACATGGCCGCAGATGTCGATTTCACCAAAGTTCAATGATTTATGTAATTTAGTCAGCCGCGCGCGCGAAGAATTTCACATTAAATCTTCGAGACCCATGCCATAAACCAACATGATTTTCACTTACACCGGGAAATCGAGAAAGTTCGAATTTGACTTCTCTTTCGGGAAGGTTCTTGAAATCCTCGAAAGTTCCACTCATAGATATCACGAAGATCTCCAAAGGATGCCTAATTTTACACTCGAGGATACAATCAAATTCATCTTGTCAGTTGGACCCAATAAAGTGATTGAAGCTCTCAACCAGATCCGATTCGAACATACATTGTATCTAAGAATTAAAACAGATCTTCCGAGTTTGATATCTTTGATGTACCCAATTCAAGGGGATGATATACTCAGTTACTTTGCTTTCGGCGAAGATATAACTAACTTCGGCATTGATGCAATGAACTTGTGGGGTATTCCATGTACTTTTTCTAAAACTGGTACCGCAGAATATATCCATATTGGACAACACAAGTTTAAGCGCACTCCAGATGTGGAATTACATTCAACTCAATATATACATGAGATGGTACTGATCTCTATGAGGGTGTTAACAAACTGGTTAATTAACAAGGTTAACTGCAGTGATTATGGTTCAACAATTGGAAACTTGAAATTACCCGAATCTATCACAATTGGAGATACGAATCAAAATTGTTCGAACTTTACATCTGAATACGGTTCTATAAACCTGAGTAGAGAGTTAGCCGACATGCTGGATTATCTGACCGGCACTGTACCAGATAAATGGGATTTCATAACCCAAGAATTGCTCGATCTGAGAGGATCTTTTACGATTCACAATGTTGATATGGGTAAATTTCATTTACGCGGAGTTGGACTCTTGTATAAAATCATAGCCTGCGATAAGCTTACTTATTCACCACAAGAGTTATCTGGGGACGACCAAATATGCATCGATTTGAAGGCCGGAGCCAAATTAATTACTAGTTATGGAGACGGTTCGTCGAAGAAGTTTGTTAGAGTACACTCTACTGAATTCCCCATTTCTGGTTTAGAGTTCGCGAGATTAAGAAAATATACAATTTCGGGGTCAGTCAGATATTTCCCAGGTAAGGAATTTAGGTTGGGAAGGTTGGATTTCGACAGAGATGCATGCAAATATGTATTAAAGAATTTTCGTAAGATAGCCGAAGACAGGGCTATAGAGATTTACAGGAAAAATCATAAATCTAGAGTAGTTGACTGTTTGTTAACCGAACTTAAACTTTGGTTCAGAGATCAGCAGATGACAGCTACTTAAGGCAAAAAATAATTAGCACTTAATCAGTCATGTCGAGCCAATAAGCATAGTAATTACTACATTACATTGTGCGGGCAGCAGCAATTAGTTCAATGAGCTCTTCTTGGGTTTCAGCAATCTGGCAGTACGATTCCAAAGTGGCAGCAGTTAACTCGCCATCAAGTAGTGCATCGTCCGGAATCACAGCTGAGTCAAATTTACGATGAATAAGGCACAGTGCATCAATACGCCGCATCTTCCTCATCTCGAGCATCATTGTAATTCGCCCAGGTCGGTAAAACGCCGCATCGAGCTTCTCGATATGATTCGTTGTCATCACAATTACACAACCGTGCATCTCAAGAATACCATCCAATGTATTAAGAACGCCACTGAGTGTTAGTGTTGGCGGCTTTTCGAGGACAGTATTCTTATCATCTGATAATTTTAGTGTCGTGGTTGAAGATTGTGTGATTGTAGTAGTGTCTTTGGTGCGCTGATGTATAATATCACTTTCGGCATCAACATCCTCAAAAATATATATGCGCCTATTAATAGGCACGAGGTCACATATCTCGGCATTGATCGTCTTCTGTATGATTATTTGGTTGTGAAATATATCGATTAAAGCCGAGTCCGACTTTACGAGAGACAGCTTTACCTCGATGATGCAATATCCAAGTTTATGTGCAATGGCCTTGATAATAGAACTCTTGCCACAACCCGGAGTACCAGTCAACATAATTGCCAGTTTCTGCAACTGACCCGATGATAACCTTTCGATCATGTTGAGGATCTTGTTTTTTTCGGGAAAGAACAGCTTATCGAATGTCATTGTAGAATTAAGTGTATATCGCTTAAATTGTGGCTCGGTTGGATGTGGAATCTGCTTATATATGTATGGCGTGTCAATAACGACATCATACGTGCGATCAACAAACTGAATATAACATTCATTGATAAAATCATGAATATATTGGGAGGATATTGTGCTGTCAATTGTCAATAATATCTTTGTCTCACGAATGTTATCATGATGGGACTGATCTTTTGTATATGTAATACGCATGTCACGATATGTAAACTGACTAGTGGGGATAAACAAAAACTTATGCGCTTTCAGATATGCCTTCATTCCCAAGAAGTTGGTTCTAGGAGAATCATCTGGTCTGACCATATTGCAAATCTCATTGTCAAAGGTATGTTTATTATATTGAAGATGCATAAGCACAGCTCGTATAACTTTCGCGTTATACACTGTGTCTTCTTCCTGATAATCAATAGATGTTCCAGATGTTATCATTGTATGCTTAATTGTGACTGAGTAACGTTTAGGGCCGAATCGTTGTAGGAGCCAGCAATATAGAAACCTAACTAATATATCAATGTAGTTTAGTATATTACTTGCGCTGGCTGCCATGATTGGTGTAATTGTACTCATTAAGATCATCGTCATTAACTGGGTTACCATGCTGCTATACGAATCGTTGGAGTTCATTTGTGAATATATAAATGATATATTTAAATTAACATTCGTGGACCTTCTTCGACTGCGATTTGTTTAATCTTATTTTTTCGATAACTTTGGACAAATCGCGGTCTCCCATCGTCAAACTCAGATTTAAGCACTTTTCATAACTTCGCCAACTTTCGGCCAAAAACCGTCAATGCATCGTCATAATTAACTTTAATTATAGTCGGTAAGTCAAAAGTGACAACGTTTTGCAGCATATTTTTCAAGCCTCAAATCAGCGTTTGGTGTATGTCCCGTGAACATAAATTTCAATGTTTTGGCTGCGAAAATGGGCTAAAAAGTCAACTTTGGACAAATTGCAATTTCACATCGGCAGACTCAGATTTCAGAGGAGGCAGAACCGATAAATCCAAGTGAATGTTGATAACATCTCAAATCTTATTATTATTGCTTGGCTTGCCGATTTACGCAATCTCATATATTTGGTCCATTTATTTACATTCGCGTTGGATTTAGTTTCGATAATTGCCCAAAAATCTATTTTCTTCAAATCAGAGTTTTAGGTCAACATATGCAAATTTAAGAGGAGGCGGGTTCAATTACCCATCAAAATTAACTCTGAATAAAATACTCATTTTTCACCATGTCTGCTTCGGCTTATCTATCTTAAACAATTACAGACTTATGTAACATCAGGTGCAGTTAACTATATAATCGGCAATTTCAATTAAATCTTAGGATTTTCAATTATAAGCCAGCATGATTTTCAACTACATCGGAAAATCCAGAAACTTCAAGTTCGATATCTCTATTGGGGATCTTCTTGATAAATTCGAATGTTCCACTCATAGATATTACGATGGTATCAACTTGATACCTAGTTTCAGCCTAGAAGATGCTATCAGATTCATTCTGTTGGTCGGACCCAATAACGTGATCGACGCACTTGACAAGAAGTATAAACTTCATCTATCTAATGTAAACGAGGTGGAAAATCGTTGTACCCCATCTGAGCACATATCAATCTTAGAATTTAGGACAAGTTTCCCAAGCTCGATATCTTTGGATTACCCTATTCAGGGCGAGGATGTACTTAATCACTTCGCATTTGGCACCAAAGTAACGAACTTTTACATCCGTCAAGGGGATTTATATGATATTCCACACACTTCTTCCAGGATTAATGGCGTGGAACGTATCCAAATCGGGCAAAAAAGGTTCAAGAGCATATCAAATGCAGATGCAGACCTAAAGCAAATTGGGTTCCTCAGCCCGGATGTATGGGGTAAGAATAGAAGTGGGGCAATATATACCTCTATAAGAGCGTTAACAAACTGGTTAATTAAAGTAGGCTGTGGCAAAGACACATTGACAATCGGAAACTTGAAGATACCCGAATCTATTACGATCGGACGCTTCTATCTTGGAGAGTCGACATTCACAACCCAGTGTGGGTATATAAATTTGAGCGAATTTATATTAAATATGTTGGATTGCTTGGCTGGACCTGTGTCAAATAAATGGGATTTCATACATGGAGAGTTACTCAATTTAATGGAAACTTTCACTTTACGCAATATCGACATGGGTAAATTCCACTTGTATGGAGTTGGACTTTTGCATAAAATAGTAGCATGCAATAAGACGTCTTATTTACTGCAAGAGTTATCTGGAGATAGCCAAATACATATCGATCTGAGTATCGGCGCGGGGGCGATCATCGATTACAGTTCATCGAATGGATTTGTCAAAATATATTCTGCTGATCCTTCTATTTCTGGTCTGGAGTTTAAAGAATCAAAGAGTTGTGAGATGCGAACATCGGTCAAATACATTCCAGGTAATGATTCCAGTGTGGGAAAATTGGAGTTTAATAAAGAAACATGCAGTTATATTTTGGATAACTCCCGGTCGATGACTGATACTGAGCTGGCATTTGAGGCCAATGCTGAGGAAAACTACAAAAAAAGCTATAGAACCAGAATCGTCGATTGCTTGATGAAAGAACTAGAACTCGGATTTAATGAAGATCCGCGAGCCACAACGGCACTGGATTTGGACGTCGAATATAGCTCTCAAAACGCTTAAGCCGGGCAGACTTGAATTTATCTCCATTTTCCATAGGGCGTATGGTATAATGAATCGCGGTATCGATAGCGTCAAATATAGCGCCATTATCCCTCATGATTGCATCGTAGTCGACAAGGTGACTTTCAAAAGTATACCGTTCACATTTCTTTTTTAGATTAGCAAGAGCCTCTTCGCGGGAATTAAATATCCTTATAATCGGGGATATACTGGGGTTTGACTTGGAAATGTGTAATTTTATCACTATGTATTTCGACATCTAGATAATCCCAGCGATGTATTCAATTAAATTAATACAAAAAAAGACAGACTTAGTTCTGAGTTAATTTCTCCAAAAGCTCATGTACCCGCCCGACTTTGGCTTTTCTCGCAGACTGAATCTTGTGAACCCGGAAATAACGCTCAAGTTCAGGAGTTTCGAGAACTTCATACTTATTTCTATCAGTCATGACGTGAATTGTGAAATAAGTCGAAACATCTTCGCCGACGAATGTGACGCCGCCAGACTCAAGAATTGCATCGTAGTCGATAGATTGGTTTTTGGGTTTATCGTGTTCTTTGCAAATTTTAACCAAATGACCAAGTACATTTTCGCGAGATTCAAACAAGTTTACGACAACTACCGTATCATCAGAATCAATCTTATCGAGATGTAATTTTATTACCATGTATTCTGGCATTTTTGATAATCCTGGTAACCGCATTCAATTTAATTAGCTAAAATTGAATTTCAAACTTAGGTACACTTCTCGACCAGCAATGTCAACACTGCCCGATGAACTTATGGAAAATATCATAGAATACCTACCTGTCTGCGGGTTTGCCAGTATGCATCGGGCATGTCAGC
>Ga0302285_10000979_pt1 | contig 15818 bp, 9 predicted proteins | sample III_Fen_E2_2_FD_200455 | JGI IMG/M metagenome (GOLD analysis project Ga0302285, IMG submission 200455) | Peat permafrost microbial communities from Stordalen Mire near Abisko, Sweden - III_Fen_E2_2 | ecosystem: Environmental > Terrestrial > Soil > Wetlands > Permafrost | place: Sweden: Abisko... | reverse complement strand
CCTACATAAAAAATTACAACAACCACTTAGTAATTCAGTAATTAAACCGAATAAATTGATGGAAGCAATATATGTGCAAGAGAGCCATCAAGTTGCATTGGTTCTTTATCTACAGTAGCTGCTATTAAGGAAGCTAACTCTGAAATAGCTAAAAAAATCTAAAATAATTAATAATTTACCCCACAATTATTTTTAAGCCATCCATATTAGAATTAACATAACAAAATAGTCTAGCAACATGTGATTCCTTCTATGAAGAAAAATGGCTCAACTATCCTGAAATAAATTAAAAGATTTGATCTCAATAAAGGCGAAGAGAAATAATTCTGGAAGGAAATATCTGAAAACCTTTCCCAAGGGAGCGCAATTGGAGAATTCAAAAAAGCAAATGATTCTTTTGAAGATGCTTCTTCTAAGGCAGGAAAAATATCAAAAAATTTAACTAAACACCGAGGCCATACATTGAATGGGAGTTCCACAAAATAAGCTTCTTCTATGACTAAGGTTTCACTCAAGAATGTTCGTAAAAATATCCTCAACCTTAGAAAAACTATTTTCTTTAGATCTTTGAAAATCTTCAGTGCAATAGCATTTTTAATTGTCTTCAGCATGTCCATTTTTGTTTACTTAGACATGCTGAATCAAATCGATGTAGTATTCTAGACTCTGTAGTTCATCCCTTGGCCTTTATCTTTTCGAAGTAATTACTAACTTTCTTCGAATTATTAGGCAATGCTCAATATCATCAGAAGAAGAGTATTTCCTGAAAATAGTAGGCTCGACTCAACCTTCACATCTGTACTTAATAATCGAGCAAAAACAGGAATCTAATAGATGAAAGATCTCTAGCTTCAATATGTAAACGGGGATAAATAAATTCAATAATTTTTCTATGATGTAACTGCTGTTAAAGTTAACTTCATCGCTACCAAAGATTTAGCCTCTATTCCTGTTGGGTTGTAGCTCTCAGGCCTTCCAAGCACTAAACAAAAAATCTGGATGACTCTTTCATATTTTCTACAAACCTGCATAGGATACATTTATAGATACTCAACTGTTACTTCAAATTTAAATGAGTAGATAGTCAGACTTGACAATGCAAGTAATCTATCTTCAAATATAACTTAAATTGACAATAAAATTGCTGACCAATCAAACGATGTCTTGTCGACTATGAAACTCGAATCCTTAGTCTTAATGATAGCTGATATATGTATTACAATCATTCTAATAACCTCAATATTTCCAATTTACAATTTTGCTCAAACCAAAAATGAAAAGATCCTGAAACTCTTTGCAACATTACAACCTAAGAATATCGATGAAATGCTCGAACCAATTAATTCTATTCTGCAAAAAGCGTTCAAAATACAGAAAATAACAAGTTGTTAGAATAATTACGAACTTTCAAGAGCCTACAGAAGAAAGAAAAACCATTGCCAAACTAATGAACTTCGGAAATACAAAAAATCTATCATTTTCTTATCCCTCACTTTCTTAGTTACTCTCATCACTCTTCCTGTTTTCAACTACATAGAGATTGTCTCGATTTCATCAGAAATATCTAGTAATATTGATCTAGCAAGTAACTGAATCTTTTTAGGTTCTTTTTTAGTGATCATGTTGGATTTTCACATTTCAGCAAAAACTTTTTTACAATAAAATTTAACTCCTTTTTCTTTTCTTCTTTTTCACACAGGAACAATTATTGGTTAACAGCCAACATTTATCAGCGTGCTTGCTTTGGCCTTTCAATATCTAATCAAGAGACTGGATTCATCTTACTAACTTTATGGGGTGCCTACTATCAAAGTGACAGTTCCTTAGTAGATTTAAGATCATGAATCATACCTTTCTACACTTCTTGCTGCAGTTGACTAGAGCTAGAGCAATACAAATAGATTTAAATAAGAAGAATACAAGTAGTTCTTTTACAAAATGTTTCAAGATAACCTTTGCGAAGCCTTACAAAATAACAGTTAATTTCTATTAGAAACAGATCAATTTCAGTTTGATTATTGCTAGGGCATCAGACATGGGAAATTTTAAGAAGGGTTAAAGGTTGCCCTAAAAGATTGCTAGTTAGAATTTACGAATTTATCTGAAATTTTGAACATCACAGATCAATCAAGTTTTTTAGTGCAAGCTCACTAATGGTAAACAAGAGTTGACTTAAAAGATTTTGATGACTTTTATACTACTATCGTGATGTCTGTTAAAGCGATCGGTAGGTTCCTAGTCAAAATGATGTCAGATTAGCTTACATACAATTAGACAATACAGACGATACTCTTTATTGCACAAACAGCTATTTTATTGTTGATATTTTACTTTGGATGGGTACAATTCTACACTTTTATTCGTTAGGATATGGAAAATACTTAGAAGCTACTGAGCATCATAAACATTGAAATTATTCTAGAAAATCCTTACATCATCAACATGCTTAATTAATGAACCATTAGATCAAATAAATGGTCAACTAAAACCATTTATTATCTCAACGAGTAGTATGAATTAATTGCTCTTTCATTAGAACTAATGAAGAGTTAGTGTTAATTATTTGTTCATTTCTGTTCTATTTAAAAGTCTTCTTTTTTAATAAATGAAATAATCTTTATTGCTGTTTGAATTAGATCAGTAGAAATAAGAATGATTTTATATAAAGGTTGATTTACACGATAATTTTAAATATTTTAACATAAAATGTAAGCTGTTTAGAGTTTCATCTTTAATCTATTGTTTTTATTCATCAAGATCTACAATTTTAAATCAGCAGAATGGCATGTTAGATCATTTCTAATTAATCTGAAAAGCTTTTCAAAATTAATAAATTTAGTTGAAAGTAACAATCTGTCAATTTCTGATTTGATGTAGAAGACACGCGATTAAATCAATAGATGAAAAGAAATAAATACTCCAAATTGATCTAAAATATGTATTTTTGTTCAACTCCCACAAAGAAAAATACTACAACAATCATATTTTTATTCCAGGAGTATGACTTCAAAAGAAAAGAGTGTTTTTGTTTTTGTTTAAAATCAAGTAAGAAACACTGTTTATTATTATAATGTAATCAATTAACAATAGTTCTAGCAACTGTTTGTTCATGAAAAATACAGCAGATAAGTTAATCTGTTGTAAAGTAAAAAGTAAAGATTCTTTCTTTTTTGATAAAAATCTTAAACATTCAGACTATTACAAGTGTAGATTAATAAATCAAAAACATTAACATTTACAGAAAATCATTGATTTTCAGAAAAATAGCTAATGCAGATGATTCTACGAGGCACACTCAAACACTAAAATCAGAATGTCCTTGTAAGTTACTATCAAGCTAAATTTCTTAAGACCTTGAAGGATATTCAATGTCCCTTTTCCCTAGCAGTGTTCTTATTAATCGTGAAATCCATCTGGAATATGAGTCTTCTAATCTCTGAAAAGTCTGCTAACGAAATCGTAACCATAGATAAAAACTTTGAAAATATTACCTCCATAGTACTATTTCGAAGCTTTAAACACGATGAAATCATTCTAATAGGCTTTTTTATTCTTAACTGCTTTGCCATCATCCTCTCTCTTTCTCAATTCCTCTTACACTGGATTGGAACACCTCAATTCAAATCTTCTACAAAGGTTTCAAGTTTTCTAGCGATGACATACAACTACGTAATATTCGTTCCCTCAATCTTTTTCTCAGTGAATATCACATCGAAGTATTATCTGTCCATTCCTAACCTGATATTCACCATAATCATTGGTATGCACATCGATTTTTGAAAAAAACAAGCGAAGAAAGGAGAGGGATTAGTTTATTACAAATTTCTTACAAATATCACTAATTATTATTAACTTACTTCTAAATTGATTCCCTTTCTTTTATAAATTTCAATTTAACTCACAAATATTTCCATCTCAGCCTTTGAGAGGGGTCTATGTAACCCTAATGATCAAAGTCTAATTTTTCTTTGGGGTGCGGGGATGAAAAGACAGTAAATTACTGATTAAAAACTCAACGTTCATTTGTATTTTCTCTGGGAACAATTTTATTACAAAATATGCAGGTTTATTTAATTTTCATGCTGCAAATTTATAAAGTTCAAAGGTATTTTTGAATTCTTTTATTCAAATCACAAAGGATAATTTCTTATTGTGTAGTTCACACATAATTGTTTTTTTGGTTTCTCTTTTAGGTGTTATGATAACTCTTCATGATTCAGATTTTAGCATTATTTCTTAAGATTCTCTCTCAAAAAAGCATTAACCTACTTTTAGATTGCTAATATTATCCTTAGAACTATTGCAAATATTTATATTTTGCTTCTTGGATTAAACAAAAGTATCTTTAACTATGTCTATTGTTATTAGTGCTTTAAAAACAATTAACCTACAAGAATACAAGAACCAAAGAATTGCCTAGATTCATCTCTTTTTAACGCTCTTAACATTTCTGATATCTATGATTCTTCTTATTTTTCTATCTCTAAATACTTAAACAATCTCCTTCGCAGTTTGTTTTCTCATTTCTCTCACATTATCTTACAAAATGAGCTAAGTCATTATAAAATGGTGTTTTTCCACAACTCGACTAAGAAAATTAGTTTTCATAGAAGAAAATTATCAATATCTGGACATTTATTTCAGGTAACTCCTAAACGAAATCAAAGTAGAATTCGAAGCTTACATATCTCAACCAACTTCTATTATTCTTGAAGGCATTATTGTAGATCATATTTAGACCTTTAAATCGTATCCTTTCTGTTTCTGCTGCAAAAAAGTACATATTTTTCTTCATTTCATTCAATCTTTTTATATATTTTTTTTCTCCAAAAATCCTCTTCAAAAGAATGAAAATGAAAGTTCAATCAGTATGAATCTAATGAGTGGACAACTTAAAAAATACTACATAATCGATTACGTCTTGTAGCAATTCTAAATCAGCATTATGCATATCTAAATGAAAAAATTACCTCAAGATCTCAACATCCAACTTGGGTATTTAACCTTTCTCTGCGAAATCGTTAAATCAAATCTCCTTTTTTACAGCGAAATCATTAAGATAAATGCATAACCTCACATGAGTTCATATCATAAATGCCTTGTAAACTCCATTGGATCTATTGCAGATGGTTATTTTCAAAATATGCTAATATCTCCAAGTAGATCAAATCAATCAGAAATCGAATCCAACAATTTAGATTAAGATAAACGTCTTGAAAATATCAAAATTCAAAGCATTTAACTTACTGATTTAAAGGCTGCCTTCCTTTTCGATGAATACATTCAAAAAGCTGAGAAATGCTTTAATCTCGCTTTAGAATAGAAATCGTTAATTCTGTCAATGGTTGACAGCGAATTCATAGATTTACTAAAACTCAAAAAGGAAGGTATGCAATATTTCTAGCAACGAAGAGAAGTATTCAATATGTTAAACGAATTATTCATAATAAATCCATAAAATTATCTGCTAAACTAGCTTATTGATAATTATTGTTAAGTCTTGGGATTTGCAGTGTCTAGGAATATTTTATTTTCAGAAACTGCCAGAGATAGTGAAGGGAAACTAATTAAAAGTGGAATAAAGAGTAAACTTATTCAGAATTCAAGGGTTAATTAGATAACTTCATCTTCGAAAAATAGGATAGATTTGTTCTCTAAGAATTCCTGTGTGATATTCATATCGTTACTGAACAAACCAGGGATAATTAAGTACGTTCAAAGTAATTTTAAAAAGATATTTGGATTCTCTGCGAACGAAGCCATTAATCTAGATATATCCATGATTATCCCCAGACTCGTAGCAGAGTTTCACTAAGCGATTCTGATAAATTATTTTAGATAGCCATCTTTTTTAGGGAATACAAAAAATGTATTATCTTCTGTGATTGCACGAGATAAATACGGCTGGGCAGTGATAATTTCGATTTATTTTAAACCAGAGGAAATCGGTATTGATGACTGTGGACTAATTGGGTATATTGAACATGTATAAACAGACTCATTGTGTCTGATGGTAGGTGGAGGTGATATGAAAGTAGAGATTATGAGCAAGAAGCTGTATTATGATATATTTTATGAATTCTGTGAATAGATTGATATTCATAAAATAAGGTTAGCTAGGATGATTCCATTGCTAAAATATATTGAAAATACAGTAATTAAAGCAAGCAACAATGATGCATAGGTGGAGGACTAAGAAGAAGATAGAATTGAATCAGGAAAGTCCAATGAAGATTCAGATAATCATACCAATAACAATCTTTTTGAAACAGTAGCTTTCATCCCTCGAAGATGCTAGTTAAATCCCACCGAACTTCTGTGGTTTAACATTGAAGGTGTTCCATTCGAAAGAGCTGTGGAACATCTACAGACAATAAACATTTTGAATTACAGTGTTTATCGAGTACAATTATCTCTAGTGACTGTGCAAAATAAGTTTTTTACATATCATGAAGTACGAATAGCATCATATCTGAAGGTAACTACTAATTCTGCCATCAAGGAGAGTTTAAAACTGTTTTAATCTCAAATGAAATCCAATTTGGATATGAGTATCAACATGGATAAGTAGATATCATCAATTTCTTCACTTTCACAGAATATCACAAATCAATAAACTATTGATTGTAATCATCAAGATAAACCTAAAGATGAAATGTATTTCCAAGAATACGCTTAGTTACTGGAGTAAATTAAGAAAAAAAATACTGAAAATGATTAAAAGGCCAATTTAGAGACATTCAGTGGTAGTTGCATTGTTGATCATATTAATCTAAAGTAGATTTCTTGTGAATATCAGGAATCCTTGAATAATCTTAAAAAAAAGAATAACGCTTTAGGGAATAATAACTGCTAAACAGAAGACAATAATGTTTTACATATCGAGCCTTCTTTGGATTGTCCAAATAGTGATTTTCATAGCAATTCTATTACTATTTCTTCGCCAATTGAGAAAAAAATGGAACATAGCTAGATTTTCTTAACTTCTAGACTTCAAGAGATCACATCTGCTAACAACATCACCAGCCAACTCGTAAAGAATCTAGAATCAGCTGAATTAGGTGATTTTTCATAAAAACTAACTTCTTAATTCACTACCATAAATAGCCCCATAGAAGAATCGAAACATTCTTTAATCTTTGCAAGAGAATTATTGCAAAGTGAAAGAAAGTCTGCTTCGAGTCTTCAAATAGCCTCAACTAAAGCGAACAAGAATAAGAAGTTTTTTAAATCAAATCTCAACACTTAGCGAGGAATTATCCACTAAAGCCAAACAAGAGTTTGTTAGGTTAATTCTGCTAATTCTGAATAGCATTCACTTAATGTAGCCTCAAAAGCAATCTAAGATAAAGATGGTTTAGATATATGCTAATAAACAGAATCAAATTCTTCTCAAAATAGCGATGATTTATCTCCCAAAGCAAGCCAAAAATCCTAATAATTACAACACCAAAAACAACAAACTATTCAAGGTAGCTCTACGCGTTATCAATCCTAACTAACTGAACTTTCAAGAATCGGAATTCGTAACAACATTCTCAATTAAAAAAATCATTCTACAATTATTCTCCTGCGATCCTTCGGAATGATCTCATTTCTCGTTATCCTTGGGATTACTCTGTTTGTATGCATTCAAATGATAGATTAAATCGATATTGCATACTCCACTTTTCAATTTATTCCCTGGCCATTGATTTTTCGTAGTAACTATTCAATAACTTCCTTATTCCAAGCTGAACGATCCATCACAACACGAGGCGTATTCAGTGACAATATGCGATTAGATAATGCATTCCTGTAAACGTTAGAATCTCGATCTGCTAAGGCTGTTAAATCAATGAAAAATCTACTTGTTCAATATATTCAAGGCGATAAAAATGACCTTACCTTTTTTTTCAACATCACGGAATCTAAAGTTAATTTGATTTTCAATCTTGATTCTGCTTCCATTCCATAATCTAAGTAGCTCATATCAACAGCTAAATACAAAGCTAATATTCCCATGATTTTTGCATACTATCTATAAGCTTCGACTGGATACATGTATCGATTTTCAACACAAGAAAATAATCTAAATGAACAAATAATTCGATTAGATAATTCAGGATTTCTCATCTCTAACATAACGTAAATCGATTAGACTATTCAAATCAAATGTGATGAGCTTATGGATAGCATGAAATTCTAAGCGATGATGCTAATGATAGCTGATATTTTAGTTATATTATCACTTATTCTATCAGTATTTCCACTGTACATCTTAGTTCAGTAAAAGAATGAACGAATTTTTAAACTTTTTGCGACTATTTCTCCTGCTCATATTGAAGAAATGATGAACCCTATCCGTGCACTGCTAACCAGTGCATACAGGCAACAAAAAATCAAAACAAATACTTATAATTTCCTGCATCCAAACTCAAGAAAGAAGAAAAATATATGCTAAACAAATAACTTGCCGAAGTTCAGAAAGTCATTTGCATACTTCTCATTGATATTTTTTACATCTCTTGTGGTTCAACCGATCACAAACTATCTCCTAATCCTCTCATTCACTTCAGAAATCTAAAAGAACATCACCTTGGCAAGTAATATTTCATACAAATATCAACATTTCTTTGAAGTTATATCAAAATAATTTGTATTCTTCATCTAGGAGTGATCTACGGGTAGAAACCTAAAATGGTAAGCTTAACTACGTAATGCTTTTAATATCTTCTCTTAAGACTTGATCCAACTTATCCACTTTACAATAGAGCCTTTTACGAATTAAGAATCCCGAATTCAGTTATTGATAACAGAATTTGGATGTCAATTATGTTTTCTAATATAACTTTAAGTTAATCTGTCACTAATAGATATGATTCTAAGGAATATACTGATTTTTTCTATCCAATGTTTGAGGGCAATGCTTGTGAAGCTTTGAAGACTCATGGATAATATATAAGTTAAGATAATCTTATTGGCTTTGAAGAATGCAAGACAATTCGAGGAGGCAAATTATAAAATGGATTAATTGTCGCATTCAAAGATTATTTATAGGAATTCACTTATCTCGCTGAAATACTTAAATTAACGGATAATACGTATGTGTAATAGCAGCTAATGTTGTGGTAAAAGAAAGTAGATTTTAGAGATCTCGATTATTTAATAACTACTCTATTCGTTTCAATTGACAGTTTGACTACTTTCCTGATAAAAATGATATCAAACTAGCTGAACTACTATGAAATGATCTAAATCGTTCTGTTTTCGATTTAGATGTTCATTTTGGTAGTTGTGTTTTTCTTCGGATGGAGTTCGTTCTTTTAGATGATTTCGAAAGACATGCATCAGACTTAGCAGCTTTTGAGTATCTTAGATATTGAAGTCATTTTAGAGAACCATTACATTAAGAACCTCATGAGTGAGAGTTGAATATGGATTTATATTTATTTATTGTTTTTTATAAAAATTAGCTTTGTATTTTTTAAGCAATTTTAAACAAAAAATTACTACAAATTAAACTTATCCAAATTCATTCGAATTTTAGGAGTTATCTTAAAGGAAATTCGAGGAAAGTATCTCCGCGAATTTCAAAGATAAAAATAACACAACATTTTTTGTATTCTTTTTCGAAAATCATCAATTATGAACTTAACTACAGTATCAAAGTAAAAAGGAACCAACTATCATCAATTTTTTCAATTGTAAAAAAGTTTCTGATAAATCAAAAAAATAAACTCTTTAATTAAAATTACTTAAGAACAAGAATAATTCAGTTTGAGCTTTCCTTAGCCATCATTTTTTAAGGAGAAATGAAATTCATATCTCGAATCTTTCGCAAAATGATGGAATTCTATGAAGACAAACTGTTTAAGAATCTAAAGTACTTCAAGCGTGGTCATTTATATGGATCAGTCTTGCTGATAGTGAGATAATTACTTTATTTTGCCTTACTCTGCAATGATTAGCTATAACAAAAGCTGATCTCAATCGATTTTAATTTTTCTGGGTTTTGGACAATAAACTTGATCTCCTTTGACTCTTCTCTTGATTGGATAGTCTATTGCAGTAGTGCATTGCTGATTTCAATCATTTCTGTGGTGATACTTTCTTCTCTCTTAGAATCATTTCTCACAATCAAATTCTCAACACTTTACACTTTCGTTAGTGGTATCTTCTTAAGCTTTGATTATCTCCTTTTCATTCCTATAATTAGCTTGAATTTCGCTATGATATCGATCAACAACATATCTATGGTGAATATCATCTTTGCTGTTCTCATGAGTAAGGATACATATATGTTTGAATTAAACTAATTTATGATCTTATTCGTCATAATTCTTCTACTTCTCGTTTATTAAACCTAATATTTCTAGATTAATAATACACCCCACAGCATTCTCCCTTCTTTAACATGAAACAAACACTTTTAACAGAATCCCAATTGATTCTTTTTTTCAATGCCAAAATAGAATGCAAAACATATTTTTTTCACTATTTTTTCATAATGTAGTTTTGTTTGCTTGTTAGGTACAACATCGAGATTTCAAGAGTAAGATTTCACCTTTAACTAAACAGATTTTCTGAAGAGAAGGAACACTGTAATCTGGGAGTTCGGTTTGTTAATTTTAGAAATCTTCAACTCAAGTATTAGCTCTTTAGCTAAATCAAATGAGGCTAATTTAATATCTAGCATTTGTCTTGGAATTTTTAGAATTGCTTCCTGCATCTTAAATAGAAGTTACACAAATAGAACAGCTTAATTACTAGAACTCTTCCTATCAATATTCCATTCTGCAGTTTCAATTTCTATTTTAACTTGCATCCTCAGAGATCAGCCATTTTGCCTATCACTTTTATTACTGTGTCTCATTCCATTCTCATTCAAGTTATCTCTTGAATTCGATAAATACTTCAGAAACCTTTTTTTTGTTTATTCCCTAAAGGAACCTTTCTAAAATTTAGATAAATTAGGAGCACATTAATGTGATAATTTCTTGAGAGCACTTTGGGAATAAATCGCCACTCCTTATGAAGATTATAAAAAGAACCCTTCTTCAGTTGTTTTTGAGAGTATCTTTACGAGCCACTATGCAACTTGCGAGCAAGATCCTAATAAATGCTTTGCTTGCTATCACACCTTAAAAGTGATTCTTACTAAATTATTTTTTTTTCATTAATAAAATTAAGCTTTGTTTTACTTTTTTCCTGTTATTTTAAAGGAAAAAAAAGAAGCCTGTCTCGACGGAGCATAAAGAGAAAAGGCCCTCAAAGGATTTATAATATTCACCTACTAACGATATTTCAAATCTTAGCAGTAAGCCAAAAAATCAAATTACAACAGCTAAATCGTTCTAGGATACATCAGCTTCTTGGTAGAAATCGAAAAATCTAAAATCATGAGCTACATTGAGAAGATTAGACTCACAAAAAATATAAACTTATCCATCAGAGAAATTGCTTACTTAAAAGATCTATTTAATTCCGCTAAAGACACATTTGATGCTCCTCCAAGGCTGGAGACAGATCTCCTTCAAGATGATATGATCACTGCTGCGAAATAAAAGAATTCCAAGAATCACACTGAATTATTGAATCTCTTACTTGGGATCTATTTTGATGAAGCAATTAACCTAACTGAAGAGAAATATTATGCAGTTTTAAAGTCGAAATAGGAGTATCTGCGGTTATTGTCTTCTGATTTTATTAATTTACTCTCTGTCAAAACCAAAGCTATAACTCTAATGAAAGAACGAGACGATTTAAAAGAAAGATTGAGTTACTTGGCGGAGATCAACTTTCAGAATCAAAAGTTGTAGTTTTATATGGAAAATTACATTTTATATTTAGGATTCGGAGATAACAAGAAAAGGCTTTTCCACAGAAAATCAAGGAAGAAGAAAGGGGTTTTTTCTTAGACAGATAACAACACAACAATGAATGCTTTTGATAAAGACAGTTGTATAATATTTGTGTCTCTTTCAGATGAAATCGGCACAATTAGAAGAACCTAGAATAAATTTGAGAGTTTATTTGGATTTTCTTTGAAATAATCCATCGGGAAGAACATATCAATAATCATACCTCAACTTGTGTAGAAATACCATGACTTTATGCTTTAAAACTATATTGAAAAAGGCAGTAGCCTTGGATAAGATTACCAAGTAGTTTCTTCTGAAAAATCAAACTAATAAGTGTCTAAATAATCTACATTTTTTCCATTGCTGATAGCTAAAAACAATTAGAATTGGGCAGTGCCAATAACATTGAATTTCAAACCTGAAAACATATTGATGAATGACTGCGGTCTTTCTGGCGTTATTCGAACGATCAACACGGAATACTTGTACATCATGACTAACTGCAAATTCTTCCGAATCGAATCGATTTCTTAATTATTTTTTGAAAAAATACTCGCATCATACATGACAAAAGATCAGTTAACTAAAGTTTATCTCAACAGGATGATTCCTATTTTGCATTACTTCGAGAGACAATGGGTAGCTGGAGAGAATAAACCTGGAGAAATCCATAAAGAATTAGTTAAAACTGTTGCTTTTTTACCGAAACAAGAAAGTATCTAAGCAGCTTGTTTAGTTTAAGAAGTAAAATCGACTTAAGTCAATCCTCTTTTTGATAAATTAAGTTTTCCATCACTTTAAAGGGAAGTAAAGAGATTCACTATTGAACACTATGACATGTATGCCATCAAAATGAAGTTCTATCATTAAAAAAACGCTTATGAACCATTTAATATAATAGAGATTTAATAAATTAGAAAGATAAGTTCTCCTGCGACATAAAGGGAGAATCTAATTTCAATAAAGAACTAACTTAAAACACTTCTGAATGTTGATTTTGATATAACTTATGATCTCAAAATACTTAAGAAGATCGAATAGCTTACTGCATTTAGATCGTTTTCGGATTCTGATTGTAAGAACTGATAATTCTATTCAATTATTTCACAAAAAAAATAATTTAATTTTTGTTGGTTTTTAGCTTCATCTTGTGCTGATGGAAATGGATAGTCACAGTCTAATTAGTAATCAAGTCCAGGAGGAGGTACACACCAACGAAGGTCAATTCAAAGGCTTTCAGTTGATTAACCTAATCAAATTCATAAACACTTTGCTGATTAATCTAAAATCATTCCAATTGGTCATAATAAACACGAACAAAAGCAATTTGATCTTGAAATTGGTTCTCGTAAGTTTTATGAAGTTGAATAAGCTGTGGAGCATTAGAGAAATATCGATTCGTCTCGATTAAAATTACTTGAACCATATCCTTAGGAGTTTCATGATCTTTCATCGACTTCAAGAATGATTCCAAGTCCAATTTTTAAATATGAAGATGCTGATGAACTGAAATCAAATAGCATTCTTAATAATTAAGATGGAGAAAAAGTAATTTATGAAAGTAGTTTAATGTAATCGACTAGAATAGATTAATAAGAAGGGATATACGCATAAAGGATCGATAATAATTATGCTACAACATCTGTTTAAAACACTGATAATTAAATGCTACCAACATTGCTAATTTCCTCAGCAAATGATAAGGAAAAAAATATTGAAGGAATAGATGAAGGTATGGTATATCCTGCAGGGAGTAATAACAATGATCTGTTACATATCGATTAGGAGACTAACCATAACAGTATATTCTGGCTTTTGAAAGAGAAATTGCATGAGATGAAATTACACAAAATGGCCAAAAAGTTTATTAAAAGCAAAGATCACAATAAGGCATCCGACAATCCAACTGCGAAACCAAAAAAGAACAAAAAATCAAACGCTGAGAAAACAACTGAGAAACGATAATTCTATTAAGCAAACAAAGAAAATAATACCTCCATTGCAACCTAAATGACAGCACAACGCAGTATCGCCACGAATAATCCTTCAGGGAATCAAAATGAAGATAAAGTAGAAGCGTTTTTGAAATCGTATTACAAAATGTCATCGAGTACAAGCTCCAAAAGAGGCGCTGATGATAAAGAACTCGATGATCGTAAAAGAAAAGCGATGCGAAGGATAGAACTAGATGAAGATGACAACAATCCTGTGCTGTTTGGCGGAGGAGTTGGTTCATTAGGAGCGAATTCTTCTTAGATGATAAGTAATTCGATGATATTCGAGTAAGAAAAGTAATTTCTTGAGCTGTCAAGGATGACTAGTTCAGTCTAAACAAGCTAAACGAATAATTATGAGTAAAAACATAAAGTTAAGGGTCTCTTGATTGATAAGAAAAAGGATAATTCTTTAGTTTTATTGAATATTTTTGGACTCATATCGATTGTTGCTATAACAATCCTCACAATCGCGGAGTACGTCTAAATAAAGTCACTCTTCGATGCAGCTTCAGGCCATTTATAAAATATTCCCTGGGCAAATACGATTCGAGCTGTATTCACATATCCAATAGCATATTTGTCTTTGAAAGTTATGCTCAAGAAAGATGCTTTCGGAGATAGTTCTTTATACAGCGATGCGTATTCCACTTATCTTGATGAAAGAGTGGCTTATAATCTACAGAAATTCGATACTCTCATAAATGAATATATTAGAGACGGTTAAGATAATAATAAATACTTTTAGTTTATAAACTAAGAAATTGTTCCACTTGTGCTGTCTATCGATGATTATTCAGTCCCTTCCATCGAATAATACACTTATGTTGAAGCGAATAAGAAAACTCGCAACATGACGCTGCAGTATTTCATAAACTACATGTTTTAAGTCATTCACTTGAGCACTTAAAACGATGGATAGGCTCCTTCTCCTTAGAAACTAATTATTGATAATTTCTCAACTTTTAGCTCGAATCTGACGTATGTGCAGAATCAAGTTATCATCGAATCGTAAACTGTATTAGACTCAATTGTAACTAACTCGTATGTGCAACTTGGTCTCGTTTTATCAGTATCATTTATCCTTATCTTTATGCTCTTTCCTTTGTATTACTTCGTGTAATATAAAAACTAAGAAGTCCTTAAGCTCTTAGCAACTCTCACACCTGGATCTCTATCGATAATGATACGATAACTCCAAATCGGGTTGTATATTTTTAGTTCTAATCCCAAATCTATAAAGACTGAAAAGAGCTTGAAAGTTAACGCTGAGCCACTTCGAAAAAAGAAAAACATCGCATAAACAACGGAGATATCGAAATTCCATTGTTCCTTGCTGATCGTAGGATGCGTTGCGTTTGTGCTAGTAATCATCTAGCCTATTGTTACGACTGTTCTCATATATTAATACAACACGGAAGCTCAAGTTAATACGAAACTATTAGGTAAAAATACTAAAAAGAGATATTGTTTTCTGTTTTAAAAAATTCTTTTTTTCTCAGGAACACTCTACGATTTGATAGCTCAATCCGTAAGCAACCATGCGATTGCTTACAAGTACATGCAGAGTGTAATCTAAACGGATGATACGACTTACAATCCAAGTTACTACTTATCTCGTAGTTAATTACTTGGAAGTTCAAACTCATAAATGTTAGTGAAAGTTAGTTAAATCATCGAAGTCAGCTAAGGTTAATCTAAGAAACAGCAAAATTTATACGATAACTTTTTGTATGAAATGCTCAATACAAATATTTGTTCAGCTCTCAGTAATTACCCTCAGTACATCGCATCGACTAGTACAATACTGAGTAGCTCCTGCGAAACGATCAGTGATGGTATCCTCTAATAAGGGTTTTAAGTTGCGATGAAGAAATACTATGGTTTTTATGAGCAACTTTTTGAAATTTACAATTCAGGAAATGATGTGAAATAAGCGATTCTCGATTGGTAGAAACGTGTTAGTATCCTGGAATTCGAA
>Ga0302285_10000977_pt1 | contig 15840 bp, 9 predicted proteins | sample III_Fen_E2_2_FD_200455 | JGI IMG/M metagenome (GOLD analysis project Ga0302285, IMG submission 200455) | Peat permafrost microbial communities from Stordalen Mire near Abisko, Sweden - III_Fen_E2_2 | ecosystem: Environmental > Terrestrial > Soil > Wetlands > Permafrost | place: Sweden: Abisko... | reverse complement strand
TTCTTAATGAGAGAAGTGATATGAAATATTATGAGACTTTCTTTTTGGTTTTTAGGGATCTAGGAAGGAGATGATTAATCATGTGCTTTAGTTTTAACTAGGTGATTCCAGAAATATATTGTTTAATACATTTACCTAGTCTTTTATGTTGTCTATCTACTTTTCTAGGATTTTCATTTATTCAGCATTTTTTATTTAATATTCTTCTAATTTTTGAACTCTGCTTTCTAACTATCTAATTGCATGCCCTTGACTTTATAATTTTCTATGTAGCTCTGAATTTACTGTTTTTTGATTTTTCAGTTCACTTCTAATGGTTTAAATAACCTTCATTAATAATAATTAGTTTTTGCCTGCATTGCACCCAGAAATTTGATTGAAATTAATTTCCAAATAGTCCTGAGTGGAAATATTCGAATCCTCAGCCTATTTTTTTATTGAAAATTTCTCTCCATCGTTTTCATTCTTGATGTGCTAGCATCTTTGAATGCTCTACTAGAGCTAATGATTTAAAGATAAATTGAATTTTTAATTACTGAACTACTGGAATTATCTTCAATCAAAGTGAAAGAGAAGATAAAAGCAGGTAAGTTAGTAGAATCGAATCGATACTTCTCAGCTTGTCAAGAGCTTTGCTTAGTTATTAGAATGGAAGAGAGCTAAGACAATGAAGAAGACTTTGACTTATATGATATTACTTAGTTTGGGTCGAAGGCTTCTGAAAAAAAGCCCGAACACGAGAACTTCAATCAAGCGTCAAGGAATGAAAAATCATAGCAGTAAAAGAAATAGGTAGCATTCAAATCAGATTAGTAGCAATCCAATCAGCAATAACCTTAGACTTTCTTCAGACAAGAACAAACTGAAAAACTAAACGAAAATAAAATGAAATCACAATCGTCCTTGAAGAAGGAAGATCTCAATAAATAATCCTACAAAAAAAGTTAGAAAGTTAAGAAGCTCGAGCAGGAGTACAAGGAACATCTAGAAACTCAATCTGCGCTGAAGGAATTCAAATCAAAAGAGTATTAGTTTAGAACTGTGATTGATCACTTGCAGTAGCTAAACACCAACAGATCTAAATAATTGTCAGCACTTCATGCACAGGCGACTGCAGTCTCTCAAACTAATAGCAGTTCCGCTAGTATTTCGAAGACAAATCAAGATTTAGCACAGATGAAACTGCTTCAACTCAAAGAAAAAATATCAAAAAAAGAGCAGCGATTGTATGAAGAAGAATTCTACACAAAGACACTTGTTCACATGGAAAGTCGGCTGATTGAGTAAAAGGAAAATGCTAGCAGAATGTAAGTTGAATATTAGCAACTTCACAATGCGCTAGTTAGCAGTGTCGACGAGCTGTGCAATGAAGAAAAACAAATCACGGGGTAGAAAACATTGAATGTATGTCGCACATAATTCGTCAAAAAAGGTATGGATCATATTGAAAATATCCATTAGCTGGTGATGAAAAAGACCACGAAATTCCACCAACAAGCTGATTCGGAGTTGAAAAAGGAAATAAGCATGTACAAGGATATTAAAGAGAATCTCGAAACTGCTCGAGCATAGCTGAAACAAACAGAAACGTAAATTCACAATCTTGACATGTTGCATTAAGAAAAGATAAAACAGCAACAAGATCTAGATTCTCTTATCGATTATCTCTCTGATTTTACACTGTTAGCACTGGTTTATGTGAATAATTCACCAAAGCATCATTTCACTTCATAACTATCATTTAAGCCGCAAATCGATTTTTCAGCGGTTTCTGAAAATTACGATGAAGCGTTTGAGATAAGGAAAAGGAAAAAGACTGTTGGATCAGAGGGTTCGAAGGATAGAGATGAGCATAGTAACAGTAGAATGGAGAATGATGGGATTATTGTTATTAACGCTGCTTAGAGAAAATTCACAGAAATGATTCTTAAATAGAAAAACCTTATTCTTTATGCTATGAAACGGAAGAAGAACTAACTGAAATCAAGAACGAAATCGAGGACGAAGAAGCAAAGGCACATTTTATTGTGAATAGTCTCAATCAATTCTACGAATCGCACAATAACGATATTCCAGGGTTATTTGATTCACTTTCTGAAAGTTTTTAAGCAGCCTGCAGATAACGAGACAACCTCAGTAGCAAGATTGTGCAGTTAGAATTTGATAAGAAAAAGGTGTAAGAAGAAATACAAGAGTTGTAGCAGTAAATAGCATTTCAAAAGGATAGAAATAAACCCAAGAAAAAGGATTTATAAATTATGCCTGATATTGAAGACTTTAGCATATCGTTCAATTAAATATTCTCAGAACATTTCCTCAACACTGATTTTATCAAGGAGTATCTTGAGAATTGCCATAAGCAAGAAAAAGAACCTATTGATATTTATTCGCTTCTGCAGTAGCACGAGAATAAATAAACTTCATCGCTGCTGCATGAAAAATCGGAAGAGCTGAATAGAAACTTCAATACATTCCTCTATTCTTCAAATTTCATGCTAAGTAAGCTCGGAATTAACTTTTCTGTTAGAAATACTTGATACAGCATAGATTATTTATGATAATTTGTTGTTTCTGCTTGAAAGTGAAGTTTTTCAGCTTGCTGAAGTAGATCAAAGATAGAGGTGATGGATAGAATACTGAACTCAATGACATGATCGAAGAGACCTTGGAGTTTCTGAAAAATTGGAAAGTCTAAAGTAAAGAACTTGACTCTGTTAATCGAAAACGGCTTGCTGCTGAGATCAAAGATGCTGACATTACATACATAACCAAGAATATTATGTCACAAAAGGTACTTCTGGACTGCTTAACAGTTGAATCTAGTGGAGATTGCCTCTTCGGAATCATGAAAGTCTATGACAGAGTGTTCAGAGAGAAGCATACTCTGAAGTAAATCTGTGAGAGAATTATCTCAGCTGAAGAACAAAAATACACAGCTTAAAGGAGAAAAGCTAAATACTCTTCCCAAAGTGGCAGCAGCAACAGCAGTAGTAATCGTTCAGATGATTTCAACGATAATCATGACTACACTGATGAGACAATAAGAGATCGAATTGAGAGTGTGTATTATTAAATTAGTAATTGGAATCCGAAAAGAGCTAAGGAATGGCTAGGCGAAATGCTGGAGAGCAACTGCTTAATCTGGAAATATACATCGAAGGTTCACATCATCGAGTACATGAGCAGAGTAAAGTAGAAATATGACACTGCATTAGAGAAATGCTTGAAATCTTCGGAGGAATTCATCCAAGGAAATCAGCAGGTGACCATCGATGAAAATTTCTTGATTAATCTGCAGATTGAGGAGTGGAAGGGCTTATTTGCTAAAGCGAACAAAACAGCTAGGGAATGGATACAAGTAGTCATGCAACTCTTCAAGAAATCTCTAACAGTGCTCCTGAAGAGGAAGAAATTATTAAATCTGCAACTTGGGACAATTTCGAAGTACGATCCAGTGAGAACGTACTAGCTGGAGAAATTCGATGGGAAGCTTACGGGATTGCTGACTGCATTGCAAAGTTAGAAGTCTTACTAAATATCCCTGTACTAGGGACGAGAGCATGAATCCACTGCGGATACTCTCCAGTGCGTATCGAAAGACACAGATATTCCTCCAAGGACAAATAAAAAAATGAATATTTTCCATATCATAAAAGAGCATATCATGACAATGCAGCAAGGAGAGGATTTCATTAATATCCGAGAAGATCTGAATGGATTTGAAGCAGACAGAGATAAACTTAAACTCCATATATTGAAAAAACCAAAATAAAAGGATTTTAATAGTTCTGGTAATCGACTTGCTGATGGAAATAGAAGCTAAGATCAAGAGGAAGAGAACTAAACAGAGCAACAGAACATGAAACAAGATATCCACAGCCAGGAAGATGATAATAATATGGATGCGTTTGGAAATGAAGAGGGGAAATCGAAAAATGAAGAAGAGGAAGAAATATCCAAGAAGAAAATGATGCTGCTTGTTGGAATGATAGGTGGTCACACGAAAGGATATGGTAGTAGCAGTAATAGTAACAGTGTTGTCCAATAAAAGATATTACATGAACTTACACAGGAGATCAAAACAATTCAAAGAAGTGATCTAAAGGGGATTGTGAGATTGGAGAAAGCGAATATCGTGCATTAGTAGAAACAATATAAATATGAAAGGGATTCATACATTAGAGACAGAAACCTTGAAGATATGCAGTCGAAATTAGAAAAAGAGATCAACAAGTAGATTTAATTGATTTAGTCGAATAATACTGTGCCTTTCGCGCATTCGGCGTAGATCAATAATTAGTTGGTGCAGATACAAATGTAAGTGCAGTAAGCTACTGTTCCCGTGAAAATGGGGAACAATCCATAGAATAAATATAATATAAGACCTAATTCATCAAGTCCGCGATATTGTAACCAAGCTATGAAAAAGAAATAATAAATCGAAGCTGAGAAGATTCTTCATCAAGCGCAGAATTAATTGTAATTGTTATCGTTACCTGCTGCTAATCATGGAAATCTCATGAATGGCAATAGTAATACAGAGGATTAGAAAAATGGAGGTGTAGCTGATAAAAAGACGAAAAAAATGAGAAAAGTATTTCTCGAAATAATGAAAGAAAAATGGCAAAAGAAGGAATTGTCAAGGGTTAGACATTTAGAAAAAGGAGGAAATACATTTGGAAATTTCTCTGAATCGAAGAAACAAAATGAGCAAGACGAAGAAACTGAAAATAATATGCCGTAATTCAACATTTAGGTTCAGAAGTTAGTAGGCAGTTTTGGAGTTATTCCTTTAGTGAGCCCTTCAAAAAAGACATTTTGCTTTGATGATTCCTCTTTCAGAAGAATCAATGGCTCATAATAGTCAAACAATTTTCTTATCAGCAATCAACTTGCAAATGCTGAGAGCCTGCAGAATTAATTTCTCAATATGAGCTAGAAAAACATTGCTCTAGAACAATTTACAAGATCCCATCCACATATCGCAGATGCTACTGCACCAGATAAATCCGTGAGATTATTTTAAAATTCTGTTAAAGCAATCAAAATTCTTAACAGGTTTGTCAAGGAATCTTAAGAAAAAGATCCTTCAAACAATTAGCTGCTTTTTCCATAGTCTCGACCATAATCTAGTTCTCCTATGAGTTAAGGTGTTGCTAAGAAGGATTTTAATATTAGAAGCATCAGTCCACAGCATTAAAAAAATAACTGGTTATCTTCCTCTGAAAGAAACATCTAGCAGGATATATTGTTTGATTTAAAGAATCATGAAAATTACTAGAATCGTTAAAGAATTGCTAATCTCTATCCCAAAACAAATAGAAATAATGAAGAATCATATGGGAATAGTTCTCCACTATCAGCGAATATTAAGCGTCGTGGAGGAAAGGAGATTCTTCCAACATCTTATTAGTAAATTCATAAGGAAGTGGTCACTAAAATGGTGGCGAAGAAATCAATAGAAAAATAAAAAAGGAGTTATTTGGAGTAGTTATCAGAAGAATCCCTGAATCGTAAAAACTCAAGGGAAGAAATGATGCGGCCTTCAAAACTAAAATGCTCAAAGTAGCAAAATACAGCAGTCACAAGAACAACAAGATAACCTGGAATTTCGTTGATTGGAAAGAGTCATAGAAACTAAACATCCAAAGAGAAAAATAAAGAATCTTCTTCATCATAATCATCTTCGAATTCTTCCTCATTTCACTTGCCATACGATGTTGAGCGCGAGCTAAAATAAGACCTAAATCGATATTTCCATTAGAAAGTATTTGATTGACCAATGACATAAATCTTAAGAGAGAAAAAGAAGGGGAGAGAGAGAGAGAAGAGGAAACCATGAGGAAGGTGAGCTACTGTCCAATGCAATGTTACTAGTTTTAATGAGAAGACTCTCTCTCTCTCTCTTTGATTTGGAATATTTTTTCAACAAATAGTGCTACTGCTAGATTGGCATTTAATTAATCCATCTGGAGGGTGTTTTTAACATTGCCAGCCAATCAAAATAAGTCTAAACTCTGTAATTAATGTTGTAATAGCAATTAAAAAATAATCTCTTTTATGCATACAAAAAATAAAAAATTAGATGAACGTTTTTGTTTAATAAACATGAAGTAAGAAGGATAACTCTGTGCTCGGTTGTAAAATTGATAAGCCATCATTTCCTGTCGATTTGGACTCTTAATGAAAGGAGTGGTATGAAATAATTGGAGGCTCGCCTTTTTGGACTTGAGGAATCTAGGAAGGGAAATGGTTAATCAATTAATTTTGAATTATTTCTCTTCTTCTTCTTCTCCTTTTTCTCCCCGTATACATTTAAGACACTTTTCAAATATCGCTTTTATTTGATCGTTTTCAAAATCGTCGTTCATTATTAATTTTTCGTAATTAAGAATCTATTCTACAGAGTAGTGGCTTTATTGATTTCTGTTCATCTTTTCATTTTTAATGTAATTCCATTCCTTATCAGTGGCTCTCAGCTAGTTTTGGACTTCTTTAAAAAATTCTTAGATTTTCTCGTTGTTCGAAGCTTTGTAAAAAACCTTCCATGTCTAACCTGCATTGAGCTTCATGCTGCATTTGTCATATACTGTTTCAATGATAGATGATTTGAGTGTCATTTTGATATTATTATTTATTTCAGTCTGTTATTGATCTACAATAGTCCTTAACTTGTTTATCTCAGCAGCGTTATTGATTTTATCTTTTTCCAATTCTTCAATTCTGCCGTTAAGTTCTTCAATGGTCAATTTTTAGTCTCTATTAATCTATTTTTAGTCTTTGTTTTCGCTCTCTAGTATTTGAAGACGCTTTGAAATGTTTCCAAGCGTATTGACTTCATTGCCTTTAAGAATCTGATTAGGCTAAGAATTTATTTTCTTCTTCTGAGTCGAAATTTACGCTTCCTTTCTTGATAATCCAAGTGGGATGGTATCTTTTTCACTTTTTGAGATAAAGTTCATTTCATCTAAAGAGGCTTATATTGTGTCCGATTCCACTGCCGATCGATTTATTTTAATTTCCTCCTCCTCCTCAATTTCATTCTCGCGGCCCTTCATGGCCTTTGCTTCTCTTTATTTCTTTTCTTTTTTCTTTTAGTTTTTTGTTTTTTTGAGATTCTAGTTCTCTGTTGACTCTTCTTACTTCTGTTAATCACTTAATGGTTCTCTTTCGGTGTTTATTTTCTTAAGTTATTCCTTCTAGCGTGTACTCATTTCAAACGCCTTTAATTGAGAACTAAAAAGTGATCTCATCTCATATTCTTTAGTTTTCAAAGTTTGGATTCTAATGGATTCTTCCAGTCCAGAATATTCTGTCAATAACAATTTTTCTTTTATTTCATTTTTTTATTATTATTCAGTTGCTCCTTCAATCATCTTTCCGTCTTTTTCTAAGTTGTACAATCTCTCATTTTCCTTAATAATTTGCTTCTCCAGTTTCTTTATGACGTACAAATACTCGATCTGAAGAGAAATCAAGTTTTCAAGCTTTAATTTTTCATTTTCATCGCTTTCAGATGGTTGTTTATTAAAAGACTTCTCCATATTGGCTTTTGTTTCTATTTTTCTTGTTTCTCTTTTCTTTCTTTCTTTAATTTTTTTTTTTCTTCTTAGATCTAATATTTGGCTAGCTAGGTTGATTTTATTCAAAGTCTGGATGAATGGAGTCGATGAGCGATTTCAAAAAAAGAAAATCCCTAAAGGAGCAGATGAATTGTGTCTCAATATGAAGTTGCAAAGAGAAAGAGAGATATGAGCTCGAAGGAATCCCTCAAGCGAGAGAGAGAGAGAAAAGTGTATTTTTAAGTAAGATAGTTTTTGCTAATGTCGCTTAAAATGCTTAATCTACATTAAAAAAATCATTAAACTTAATGGATTAGTCATTAAAAAATAAGAACCTATTATTTTTTCTAGCTTTTCTGCTTTTGACTTTTGAACAACACCCTCATTATAAATTTACATAGGCCTTGAATTATTTTCTCAACAAATTAACAAATTGAACTACTATTAAATTATGTAAAGATTCTGTATTAAATTTATCCACTTCTGAAGAGTGTTTTTAACATTGCCAGCCAATCAAAATAAGTTTTAACTCTGTAATTAATGTAATAATAGCAAATAATAATCTCTTTTATTCATACTAATAAGAAATGAATTTAACTTTTAATTACATAAATTAAGAGGATAACTCTGTTCTCGGCTTTAGCATTGGCAGGCCATCATTTTCATCAATTTGAATTCTTAATGAGAGAAGTGATATGAAATATTATGAGACTTTCTTTTTGGTTTTTAGGGATCTAGGAAGGAGATGATTAATCATGTGCTTTAGTTTTAACTAGGTGATTCCAGAAATATATTGTTTAATTCGTTTACCTAGTCTGTTAAGTTGTCTATCTACTTTCCTAGGATTTTTATTTATTCACCATTTTTTTTTTATTATTCACCATTTTTTTTTTATTAATCTTCCAATTTTTGAACTCTAATTTCTAACTATCTAATTACATGCTGACTCGATAATTTTCTATGCAGATTCTTGATGTGCTTTTTAGATGTTTTTTTCCCTCGTTTCTTTTAGTTTTTTATTTTGTTGAGATTCTAGTTCTCTGCTGACTATTCTACTCTACTAAGATCCCTTTAAACTGTTTTTTCCCTTAAATCTTTCTACTTCTTCTTTCCATCTACATTCTGTCTCTTCTCTTCTTACTTCAGTTAACCCCTTAATTATTCTCTTTCCTGGTTTATTCTCTTGAGTTTATCCTTCTAGCGTGTACTCATTTCAAACTTCGTTAATTGAGAACTAAAATATGGTCTTATCTAGTATGCTTTAGTTTCCAAAGTTTAGATTCTAATCTATTCTTCCACTCTAACATATTCCTTCAATAACATTGTTTCTGCATTACTATTCTTTTTTTATAATTCAGCTTCACTTTCAATGTTCTTTCCCTAAGCTTCTAAGTAATATAATGTCTCATCTCCCTGAACAATTAGATCCTCAATATGCCTTATTGATATCAAAGTGTTGATCTGAGCTAATATCAATTTGTCAAATTATGATAATGCATTTTTTTCATCTCTTTCAGCTGGTTGTTTATTCAAAGACTCCTCCATATCGGCTTTTGTTTCAATTTTCTATGTTTCTCTTTTTTTCTCTTTAAATTATTTTTTCCTTAGATCTAATGATTGGCTACCTCGCTAAGATTGATTTGATTATCCGAAATATTTGAATTCTTAGCAATTTTTCGCTGTCTTTTACTTAAATTATTAGTTTGTTTGAGAAATATGAGCTATTAGAAATATTTTAATAGCCTATAGAGTAAAAATAATAAACATCCTAATTCATTGACTAAAAATACTTTTCTCAGCAAATAGTACTACTGTTCTTTTCAGTATTTAATTAACCCATCTATAGGATGCTTTACAATTTCCAACCAATCAAAATAAGAATAAACTCAAACAAATAGGAAATTAAATGAAAGTTGTTTTGCATGAATTAAGAGGATGATAACTCTGTGCTCGGTTTTACCATTGATAAGCTGTAATTTCTATCAATTTGGATTCTTAATAAGAGAAATGGTATGAAATAATTTGAAGTGTCTTTTTGGAATTTAGGGATCTAGGAAAGGTAATGGTTAATCATTTGCTTTTAAGTTTTATCTCATCCTCTTTCTTCCCTTAATACAGCAAAACACTTAGCAAATAGTTATTTGTCTCATTACATGCAAAAATCATCATCTTTCATTTAATGTTCTCTTTCTAGAATCTACTTTGTGGACAAGTGGAAAGGTCGGTTTTTCAAGCTGCATTTTTCGAAAAAATCTAAGATTTCTTCCTTTGAAGAGTTTTAGATAAAATACTCCCAAGACTTACCATCATTTAAATGATTACTGAATATCTCATAAAGAGTTTCAATAATAGATTATTTAAATTTCATTTCGCTTAATCCGTTTAGCTTGTATTAATTTATCTATCTCCTTTCCTTGAAGTTTCAGTATTACAGTAGTTATGATTTAACTTTCTTTCAATTTTCCAATCTCTCTTGTTTACTTTCGAATTGTAATTCCTTACTCTCCAATTATTTTCTTTAGTTTTCCAATTTAGTCTCCTTGGCCTTCAACTAAACATGATAACTGTCTATTTTTCCCTTCAATTAAATATGATAACTCTCTATTTTGCTCTTCAATTTTCCATAATAACTTTCTTTTTTTGCTCTTCACTTTTTGATTTTATTATTTTTTGTCTCATTGCAACTAGGAATTTGATCCAAATTGTCCTTTGGGAAAATAATCTCTTCATTTCGAGAAGACTTATTTAGAATAATTGAGTTCTTTTTCTGGTAAATATCACCGAAAGTGGCCTAGCCTAAGGCTGAGTCTTCTGTCTATTTCTTTATCTAACCATTTTTTCATCATTTTTATCCTTGATGTGCTTCTTCGACCTTTTTTTTCCTCCTTTCTTTTTGTTTTTTATTTTGTTGAGATTCTAGTTCTCTGCTGATTCTTCTACTTTACTAAGATCCTTTTCAACTTTTTCTTCCTTTTAATCTTCCTAGTTCTTCGTTTCATCGACATTCTGTATCTTTTCTTCTTTCTTCAGTTAACACCTTAATTGTTCTCTTTCTTGGTTTAAGAACTTAAGTTAATCCTTCTTGCGTGTACTCATTTCAAACTTCATTAATAGGCAACTCAAATCTGGTTTTATCTAGTATTCTTTAGTTTCCAAAGTTTGGATTCTAATCTACTCTTCCAATCTAACATACTCCTTCAAAAACATTGTTTCTATCTTATGATTCTTGTTTTATGATGCAGTTTCATTTTCAATGTTCTTTCCCTAAGCTTCAAAGAAATTTTATGTCTCATCTCCCTGAACAATTAGATCCTCAATATGTTTTATTGATATCAAAGTGTCGATCTTTGCTATTATCAAGTTGTCAAGAGATGATGTTGCATGCTTTCTATTGCTTTTAGATGGCTTTTTATTCAAAGGCTTCTCTGAATCGGCTATTTTTTCCATTTTTCTTTTTTTCTCTTGTTTTTCACTTTAATATCTTTTTTCTTAGATCTAATGATTGGCTAGCGAGGTTGATTTGATTATTCGAAATATTTAAATTTTTGCAATTCTTGATATTATTTCAATTTTTGGCGGAATTTTACTTAAATTAAAGTAAGGGTTAGCTTGTTTGAGACTTAGGAGCAAAACGAAATGTAATAAATGGAATTTATGAGCGATTTAAAGAAAATAGAATTCCTAAAGGAGAAGAAGAATTGAGTTTTAATATGAATTTGCAAGAAGAAAGAGAGATATGAGCTCAGACAGAAGTGTATTTTTAAGAAAAAAAGCTCCTGCTAATGTCACTTAAAACGCTTAATCCACATTAAAAAAATCATTAAATGTAATGGATTATTCATTGAAAAGAAAAACTAAATATTTTTTCTAGCTTTACTGCTTTAATCTTTTTTAACAAACACCCTTATTTTTAATTTACATATTAAAATGAACGACTTCAAGAAAAATTCCCTGTCAAAGGATAAGAAAAAAAAAAGTGAAGTAAAAATCGCAAGATGAAGGAACATGAGTAGGAAATTCTCCCTCACTAATTGTTCTTTATTTCTGCTTGGATCTGAGAAAATCCTGATATTCTAATAGTGTAAATTTGATTTATTTTGTTCCCAAATTTTATTTCAACCAACATTTCGAAACTCTAACTTTTCCTGATTGTTCATATAGAGATAATAGGATTATTAGTTCCTTTTTGTTAAAAAATGAAATGAAATTCAAAAATATCATTTTTTCTCCATAAAAATTACATTTAGCAAGTAAAAAAAATGAAGTTATTTTTATAAGCTCAAGTCAATAAATACCGGTTAACCCAAAGGAAAAGAAGAGTGTAAGAAAGAAAGCCTTTAAACCATAAAAAATATCTTATTAAGTGAATAATGATTTAACTGCAATTTTGTAATTAACAAAAATAATTCTAAAAGATCCTTTTTTAAACAAAAAACTGTATTTTTCATCCAAATAACCAAGGAGCAAATATTAATAAAATTGAAAAATCCTTATTTTTCTAGAAAACGAATAAATTCATGAAATAAAAAAAGCTAAAATCTGTTTTCACTTTCTCAAAAAGAAAATCTAAATTTAAAATCTTATTATTTTTCTTTAATTTTTTATTATTGTTAACTTCTTTATCTTTTCATTTTGAAATGTGTTTTCCAAAAAAATTTAAAACAATTCAGATTGGAGTTCAAAACAGTATCCCTCTTTTATTAATTTAATATTGAAAAGGTAAATTACTTAAATTTTTTTATATGTTTTGAATAGTGAAACTTGACAAAATGAATAATTTGCCATAGTTTAAAAATGGCATTCTCTATTGTTCTCTTTGTTCTGCTTTTGTCCTTTGGTTGGTAGAATTACAGTTTAAAATAACATAATTTGCTAAATAGACAAGCGAAGAGTTTAAATGAATTGAATTATTTAATTTAGATAAAAGAATAACTGAGTACAATTTGAGTGATCACTTTAGAATCCTATTGTGAACGAAGGTTACGCTAATTTTTAAATTCTGAACTCTTAGATTGATAAGATAATTTGGTAGTTTAATTACAAAGAGTTAGCCACCCAATGTAAGCCAGAACAAAACATCTAAACAAGGAAGAAATCAACGGGGATTTCTAATAATCTTAGAAGAAAGAAAAACTTCAGGGCTCAATTAAATTATTAAAGATTTATTATATAGATAATCAGCAATACTTACTGCTGCTTTCGTCCTAGTTCATTCCTGTTTCTCACAAACTTAAATCGTTATCCTCTTTGCTTCGGAAAGTCACAATCAAATGATCGATCAAGATGGCTACTCTCCGGATTCATTTTTTGCTGGAGCCAGGAGGACTGGTTCTTTTATAGCTAATTCTAAGTGTAAAAATCACGCAGATTTGTTTCACTTTTTTGTAATTTTGTTTATCTTTCTTAGAATTAGGTTCAGATCGCTTAGACAAGAATCCTAGAAGTAATAGCTTTCTCCAGTAACAAATTCCTTCGATTGAGCGTAAAATACTTTCAACAAAAGACAATAGTCTCCTTCAACGAAGAATCAGCCACAATACCATCTTTGATTCCCGCAGATCTCCTTAAAACTCACCATCAACTGCAATACCTACAGCCTTACAGACACCCCTATCTAAATCTAATACCTCCCCAGCTCATTATTCTGCTGGGCAGCTTGCGTAAGTGCATTACATTCCTTCCTAAATAAGCTCATCACGAGGAGGTAAAATAAGTCCTCGAAGATCGAAGTTTGATGACCAGTAGTATCCGAACAGATCTAGCAAGACTCATACTTCTAATCTGATTTCAGCGATTTAAGACCAGTGTTATTTCCAATACAGTAAAGAATCGAAATCAAATAAAATACTCAACCCAATAACGAACATTCAAAATTAAGGTTCCAAGACGATAATAAATATCTCCAGTTCTGCTATCAATGAGCATTTGCCTTCAAAGTAAAATTGACATATTTTGCTAGTAACAAAACACATTCACTGTACTAAATCTGTTGATATTTTACAGTAGGAGTAAATCACCGCTAATTGTGAAGCTCTTAGCAGATCGAGCAGAAAGAAGTCTAGATTCTAAAATATCAGTGATAGATTACTCAAATGAAGGCAAGAATATTTATCAGCAACCAAAATAAACAGCTGAGACAAATAATTATTAGTTTATTAGAGATACAAGAGGAAATGAAAAAGAAACTGTTACTAACAATGATACAAATAGATCACCTCCGAAAGTTAGTTCTTTTCGATAAAAATCCACCAAATTCTTCTCCCCTTCGATTGCAGGAGGCAATGCAGCAGGATCAAGAGGAGCATCACCATTTGGGAGAAATGAAGAAGAATCAAGTTCTAATAATATCTAAGATAAATAAAAATAGCTGGCGACAAAGTAGTTCTTTGTAAAAGACAGAAAAAATAATAATATTCTCAAAAATGTAATTGTTGTACCAAGCTCTTACCTGATTAATTAAACAAATACCATCGCATCAGGCTCGCCGATACGCTTAAGGAAAAAAATAGAAACATCTGGAACTTATCTTCTTGATAGACCTCAAATATTAGTGAATTCGAGTTAGAAAAGCAAGGATAATTAAGTTGATTAAAGTTGTTCCAACAATATTGGAAATAATCCTGGTGCTCTAGCTGGAAATGACATTATTCCAACCCAAAATGGAGCGAGCAATAATTATAATAATAATAACATTAACTCTGGGACAACAAAGAACCCTGCATAGAATACTTTCCTTCACAGTTTCAAAGTTCCCTCCAATCTGAGTAATGCACATAGAATAGCTAATAATAATCTTAAATAAGTGCAGGAGCAAACATCTCCGGATTCAGAGAAGAACTTACTGGAAAATTGTGAAAATATTTAAATCAAAAAAACCATTAGTAATAATGTGAGAGATTCTGGCATTAATGCAGCAGCAGCAGCTGCTAAGGATTCATCAATATCTCTTGGGAGAGACTCAAATAAATAAGCAGATCTCGTTTAAAACTTGACAAAAGAATAATAGGCTCAAAAACCGTAATCCAGTAAAACTCTAGTTATTCATCGCATGCCATCTGATCTTCGAGCTGGAGGCAGTTAAGGAAGTGCTATTTAAATAGAATCTAAGGGAAGTCCTCTTGCTTCACAGGCAAAATAGTTTTCGTTTGTTAGAAATTCTGATGCTGCGAGAGGAGGAAGCAGTGATACATCAAATACGGCTAAATCAAGCAACAATCTTGCACCTTCATCTCGTTCTGGACTCGCTAATCATTAGAATTCTTCGCAATCTCAATCGACTACTCTTATTGAATCTACGTAGAATGATAAAGAGAAGATAAAATAACTTGAAGAAGCGAGATTTATTGCAGAAATGTCTAAAGGTGATCCTACCATGGAAGATTTCACTTTATTGCAAGTTTTAGGTAAATTAAAATAAATATTTAAAGATTTTCAAGAAAAACTCAAAAATTTACAAATTCTTTCATAAATAAATGCTAAAAAATATGCAATTTATCCTTTGAAATCACAATTTGAAAGTCTAACAAATTCATTGTTTCTTAACTTACAAAACAAAAAGGAAATGGATCTTATGCTGTAGTGCATGCGGCAGTTCATAAGAAAACGAATTTTCAAGTTGCTGTGAAGAGCTACGATAAGGTGAAATTATAAGATCCTTAGAAAAAGTAGAATGTTGAAAGGGAAGTGAAGATTCTTTCCAATCTCAACCATAAAAATATTATCAAACTGTTTAAAGTAATCGAAAGTGAAGATTGTGTGAATCTAGTTATGGAATACACGCCTTGCTTGCCAATGAATAAATACATCAAATCTAAGCCAAATAAGCGACTCCATGAATACGAAGCTAGAATCATATTTAGATAGCTCGCAGAAGCAGTTTATTATCTCCACAGAAAAATGGTTCTCCATCGAGATATCAAGCTAGAAAATATTCTCATCGACTAGGATAGATAAGTTAAGCTCATTGATTTTGGATTCTCGGTAGTGCTTCCTGGAATAGGACAAAAGATCAACATGTTTTGTGGTACACCGACTTACATGGCACCAGAAATAGTAGGAAAAACAGGGTACACATTCCCAGTAGACGTGTGGGCACTTGGAGTATTACTATGTAAATCCCTCACAGGAAACTTTCCTTTTTAAGGTAAAAAAAAAATTCAAATTATTAATTGATTTGGTGGGTGAAAAATCTTTAATTATTTAAACACAAAAGGTTCTACAGATAAGGCTCTTTATCAGAGTATTATGAGAGCTAAAGTCGAGCTTCCAATTTATATTT
>Ga0302285_10000976_pt1 | contig 15845 bp, 13 predicted proteins | sample III_Fen_E2_2_FD_200455 | JGI IMG/M metagenome (GOLD analysis project Ga0302285, IMG submission 200455) | Peat permafrost microbial communities from Stordalen Mire near Abisko, Sweden - III_Fen_E2_2 | ecosystem: Environmental > Terrestrial > Soil > Wetlands > Permafrost | place: Sweden: Abisko... | reverse complement strand
GATTCAAATTCAATCCCTGTAACTGGATATTGATGAACTAAAAGAACAAGCTAAAGTAAATAAATAGAAAACATAATGATTAGCGTTCCAATAATAGTTTGCTTTTTGAAAAGAAAATAGAGGGGGAGATTAATGATAAGTCACAAAAAATGAGGAACTTGCAAAAGAAATTATCCTCACAATACCAAGCCAATCAGGAACAGAGCTAGCCCAAAGTAGAAAACTCCCTTCTTGAACTAGAACAAATGTATATTAATGTTCAAAAGCTAATTTTCTTCGCTGCTTTCGATAAAAAATATTTTTATTTTGAGCCTTCTCAGACAAAGAGTTTTTTTTCTAATTATTAATATATTTAGTTTAAGACTATCTCCTCAAAATTTTCCCAATGAAGGATAGTATGAAGGATAGCTCAGCAAAAATGTCATACAAGGATAAGGTTACCTAATATTTTTTTAAATTTTTTATCCTAACTTTATTCATATTTTTAAAGAAAAAATCTTGCATTATTCTATTATCAAGAGTTAATAATTTGATTTATCTATTTTAAAGGCAAGATTATTGATAAAATATTTTCTGAAGGAGAGTTCAAAAACGGAGAGCTCAACGGATAAGGTCAGAAGAGAGACATTATTTGTGGTTTATTATTTGGGTTCATCTTATCTTTTATCGAATTACATTATTGACTATTGAAGGCAAGAAGCTCTATGCTGATGGAAGGATAGAAGAGGGAGAGTTCAAAGATGGAGAGCTCAACGGATAAGGTCAGAAGAGAGACATTATTTATGGTTTATTATTTATGTTTATCTTTTCTTTTATCGAATGGCATTATTGATTTTTGAAGGCAAGAAGTTCTATGTTGATGGTACTAGATGTGAAGGAGAGTTCTTTTAAGGAAAGCTTAACGGATAAGGTCAGAAGAGATACATTATGTATGTTTTTTTTTCTTTTACCAAAAACATTATTTACTTTTGAAGCTAAATACTTTGATGCTGACGGAGTGAGATATGAGGGAGAGTACCAAGATAACGAAGAAGGAGGTCAGAAGAGCAATAAAATCTAACTTCGTATCACATCATTATTTATGTTTTATTATTGTATGATCTTTTCTTTATCAAACGACATTATTTACTTTTGAAGAGGAGTACTTCTTTGCTGGTGGAAAGAGATATGCAGGAGAGTTTAAAGATGGCAAATACCAAGGATAAGGTCAGAAGAGAAACATTATTTGTGGTTTATTATTTGGGTTCATCTTATCTTTTATCGAATTACATTATTGACTATTGAAGGCAAGAAGCTCTATGCTGATGGAAGGATAGAAGAGGGAGAGTTCAAAGACGGAGAGCTCAACGGATAAGGTCAGAAGAGAAACATTATTTATGGTTTATTATTTGGGTTCATCTTATCTTTAATCGAATTACATTATTGACTTTTGAAGGCAATAAGTTCGATGTTGACGGAAAGAAAGATGAAGAGGGAGAGTTCAAAGACGGAGAGCTCAACGGATAAGGTCAGAAGAGAGACATTTTTAAATTTTATTTTTCGGGTTCATCTTTTCATTAATCGAATGATTTTTTTGATTTTTGAAGGCAAGAAATTCAATTAGTACTAAATAATAGAAGAAGAGGGAGAATTCGAATATGGAGAGCTCAAATAAGGTCGGTCAGAAGAGAGACATTATTTATGGTTTATTATTTGGGTTGATCTTTTCTTTTATCGAATGACATTATTGACTTTTGAAGGCAAGAAGTTCGATGATGAAGGAAAGATAAAAGAAGAGGGAGAGTTCGAAAACGGTAGGCTCAACGGATATGGTCAGAAGAGAGACATTATTTATGGTTTATTTTTTGGGTTGATATTTTCTTTTATTGAATGATATAATTTATTTTGAAGGCAAGAAGTTCTATGCTGATGGAACGAGATGTGAAGGAGAGTCCTTAAACGGAATGGTTAACGGATAAGGTCAGAAGAACAACATAAAATATTCCCCCTACCTTGCTTGGTCCAGCAAAATGTTATTCCCCATGCAAACTATGCCAACTGGATACCAAGTCTATATACCACCCTAGAATGCCAATAAGGTTAACATTTTCCTCTAGTTCAAGAAACTTTCCCCTGAAGAGAAGAAGCTATAAGTCGAAGATATTTCTCAAAAAATCAACTCCTGCAAGAACGAATTCAATTAAATCTCAGACGAAGAAGATAAGTATACAATCCTCGGTTAAATCATATACTACAAGATCTAGAATTTCGGAGAAAGCAATAAATCCATGCTCGTAAATGAACTCAAAAAAACTCCTGAAGAAGCCAACAGACTTATCACCGAATTCCATCAAAAAGTCGCCAATATCACAGGTATGCTCATCGATAAAGAAATCTTCTCAGTTGAAGAAATCATCGAAATCGTTCTTATTCCAAAGGAACTTCTCGAGAGATGCCTAGAAGCTATCGATCTGATTACTCCGAATCAATAAAATTGAAAAAGGATTCTTTTTATGGCAGTCTGATGAGGATAACTTAACACACAACAACATACAATTATCTCTCCCCAAATAAAAAGAACTGCTTTTTCACTATCAAGCTTCAAAAATATCAATGTTTTATCATCTTTTCAGTTTTGTATTTTGATCTATCTAAACTTCTCAACACAATACAATAAAAAAAGAAAAGAAAACACACAAAAAGATTTATTAGTATTTATTATTCATAAGTAATATCTATTTTTTATGATCTTTAAGAATAACAAAGAAATTTTAACAGATATGAAGAATAACTAAAAAATAATTGAGGTTTCCAACTTTTTCAAACTCATAGTAGTTCTTTGACTCGTTCTTCAGCTTCTAGTCTCTTAGCACTCTTTTTATCTTCTTCATTAATACATATTAAAATTAGATGAAAGAGTTGATAAAGCTTTTGATCGAGAATGAATTCAACAAAACTAAGAAATCAAAGTTAACAGAAGTAAACGAGACTTTTCTTTAGAAATAGACCAAAATTATTTTAAAATAGAATTGTTATCCACAGAGAAATTCAATTGTATTTTCTTTTATTTTCAAGTTTATCACAATAATATTTAGGAAAAATAGTGGAAATATATTTTATTTTCATCTTAGCAAGAAGAAATCCAACGTTTAAAGAGAATCTTTTTGGGGAATCAAACGATAATTGATTAATAAACGAAATAAAATAAGAACAAAAAGCAAAAAGGAAATATTCTCAGACACCCAAAAGATGGATTTATTACTTCAGAATTCTTCTTGTCCAGATAAGAAATCAAGAGAAGAAGCAGTCCTATCCCGATATTGCAATATTCATAAAGATTAACACTGCGACTTTATAGATCTTACCTTGAATGCGCCAAACGCAAGGATTTGCCTCGAATGTATGTAAAAACTATTCATCCCACAGACAAAAGTACTTTCGATCAGTTAGCTGCTGAATTCGTCTTCAGATAGCTTTTTCGTGACATTTCCTGTATTGGAAGATATAGGATTAATATCAAAGGTACAATCCATTCTGGGATCAGTAGAATCAATTAGCATTCAGTATATCGAGTTCTTTCAAAGCATCAAATCTACCATAATAGCTTCCATTGAGAATGCCTAGCACGCCTAGAAGCTTAAGCTAAGTCAACTTGGAGACTATCACAATAAGGTTAAAGCCGCCTTCTAAGAGGCTTCTAGAATAGAAGAACTAAAAGACTGCTTGCTTGCAAACCCCGATTAAAGCAGCAGCGTCTTTAAGGACTATATCCAAGCTCATGTTTAGCGGTCCTCAACAAATACGCTTCTCATTCAAACATAGCTGAGGGAACTGTAGCTCTTCAACGATAAGTTTTCGTTAAAATAACCACTTCAAATCTTAGAGCTAGTAAAAAATCTACTGAACCGACTGGATCTATTCGTGGGTTCAACTCCACCTTCTATTAACATCCCTAGTTTGATTGTGCCTTTGCAGTCATCAGTAAAATAAAATAATATGTTTGGGGAATCCTATCTTTATTTATATTTCTCTCCAATTTGAATCCTTAATAATGCATTGCATTTCAAGCCTTCTTCGATATCGGGAGAGCTGGTAGATATAGAGATTCAAATTCAATCCCTGTAACTGGATATTGATGAACTAAAAGAACAAGCTAAAGTAAATAAATAGAAAACATAATGATTAGCGTTCCAATAATAGTTTGCTTTTTGAAAAGAAAATAGAGGGGGAGATTAATGATAAGTCACAAAAAATGAGGAACTTGCAAAAGAAATTATCCTCACAATACCAAGCCAATCAGGAACAGAGCTAGCCCAAAGTAGAAAACTCCCTTCTTGAACTAGAACAAATGTATATTAAAGTTCAAAAGCTAATTTTCTTCACTGGTTTCGATAAAAAATATTTTTATTTTGAGCCTTCTCATGACAAAAAGTTTTTCATTTTCTCTTAATTAATATGTTTGCATTTAAGAGTATATCTATATTTTCCCCATGAAGGATGGTATGAAGGATAGCTCAGCAAAAATGTCATGCAAGGAGAAGGTTAACTTATATCTTTTTTATCCTGACTTTATTCATATTTTTAAGGGAAAAAATCTTTGATTATTCTATTATCAATAGTTAATTTTTTGATTCATCTATTTTAAAGGCAATCTCATTGATAGAATATTGCTTGAAGGAGAGTTCAAAGACGGAGAGCTCAAAGGTTAAGGTCAGAAGAGAGACATTATTTGTTGTTTATTATTTGGGTTGATCTTTTTTTTTATCGATTAACATTATTGACTTTTGAAGGCAAGACGTTCGATGTTGACGAAAAGAAAGATGAAGAGGGAGAGTTCAAAGACGGAGAGCTCAACGGATAAGGTCAGAAGAGAGACATTATTTATGGTTTATTATTTGGGTTCATCTTTTCTTTAAATGAATGATATTATTTATTTTTGAAGGCAAGAGGTTCTATGCAAACGGAAGGATAGATGAGGGAGAGTTCAAAAGCGGAGAGCTCTACGGATAAGGTCAGAAGAGAAACATTATTTATAGTTTATTATTTGGGTTCATCTTATCTTTTATCGAATGACATTATTGACTTTGAAGGCAAGAAGCTCTATTATTACAGAAAGATAGAAGTCGAGGGATAGCTCAAAAACAGAGAGCTCAACGAATAACGTCAGAAGAGAGATTTTATTTGTGGTTTATTATTTGGGTTCATCTTTTTTTTATCAAATGACATTATTGGCTTTTTAAGGCAAGGAGTTCGATGCTTTCAGAAGGATAGAAGAGGGAGAGTTCATAAACGGAAGGCTTAACGGATAAGGTCAGAAGAGAGACATTTCTTATGGTTTGTTATTTGGGTTGATATTTTCTTTTATCGAATGATATTATTTATTTTTGAAGGCAAGCGGTTCTATGCTGATGGAACAAGATGTGAAGGAGAGTTTGAAAATGGTAGTCTTAACGGATAAGGTCAGAAGAGAGACATTATTTATGGTTTATTATTGGTTTATATTTTCTTTATCAAAACTATTTTTTACTTTTGAAGCCAAATACTTCGATGCTGGCGGAGTGAGATATGAAGGAGAGTACCAAGGCAAAAAAGGAGGTCAGTAGAGCAACATTTATGACTTATTGTTATTGGTTGATCTTTTGTTTATCAAACGACATTATTTGCTTTTAAAGAGGAGTACTTCTTTGCTGGTGGAGAGAAATATGCGGGAGAGTTCAAATATTGCAAATATCAAGGATAAGGTCAGAAGAGAGACATTGTTTATTTTGTTTATGGTTTATTTTTTGGGTTGATCTTTTCTTTTATCGAATGACATTATTGATTTTTGAAGGCAAGAAGTTCTATGCAGACGGAAGGATAGAAGAGGGAGAGTTCAAAGACGGAGAGCTCAAACAAGGTCAGAAGAGAGACATTATTTATGGTTTATTTTTTGGGTCGATCTTTTCTTTTATCGAATGGCATTATTGACTTTTGAAGGCAAGAAGTTCTATGCAGACGGAAGGATAGAAGAGGGAGAGTTCAAAGACGGAGAGCTCAAACAAGGTCAGAAGAGAGACATTATTTATGGTTTATTATTTGGGTTGACTTTTCTTTTATCGAATGATATTATTTATTTTGAAGGCAAGAGGTTCTATGCTGATGGAACGAGATGTGAAGGAGAGTTTTAAAAAGGTAGTCTTAACGGATAAGGTCAGAAGAGAGACATTATTTATGGTTTATATTTACTTTTACCAAAAACATTATTTACTTTTGAAGTCAAATACGTAGATGTTGAAGGAAGGAGATATGAGGGAGAGTACCAAGGCAAATAAGGAGGTCAGAAGAGCCACTATAATTGGTTGATCTTTTGTTTATCAAACTACATTATTTGCTTTTGAAGAGGAGTACTTCTTTGCTGGTGGAGAGAGATTTTAGAGAAAGTTTAAAGATGACAAATACCAAGGATAAGGTAAGAAGAGAGAAATTATTTATGGATTATTATTTGGTTGATCTTTTTATCGAATGGCATTATTGACTTTTGAAGGCAAGAAGCTCTATGCTGACGGAAGGATAGAAGAGGGAGAGTTCAAAGACGGAGAGCTCAACGGATAAGGTCAGAAGAAAGGCATTATTTATAGATTATTATTTTGGTTGATCTTTTCTTTTATAGAATTTTTTAATTTATTTTTGAAGGCAAGAGGTTTGATGATGAAGGAAACATAAAAGAAGAGGGAGAGTTCAAAGATGGAGAGCTCAACGGATATGGTCAGAAGAGGGACATTAATAATGGTTTAATATTTGGGTTGATCTTTTCTTTTATCGAATGAGATTATTGATTTATGAAGGCAAGAAGTTTGATGATGACGGAACGATAATAGAAGAGGGAGAGTTCAGAGACGGAGTGCTCAACGGATCAGGTCAGAAGAAAGGCATTATTTATAGATTATTATTTTGGTTGACCTTTTCTTTTATCGAATGATATAATTTATTTTTGAAGGCAAGAGGTTTGATGATGAAGGAAACATAAAAGAAGAGGGAGAGTTCAAAGACGGAGAGCTCAACGGATATGGTCAGAAGAGGGATATTAATAATGGTTTAATATTTGGGTTGATCTTTTCTTTTATCGAATGAGATTATTGATTTTTGCAGGTATGAAGTTTGATGATGACGGAACGATAATAGAAGAGGGAGAGTTCAGAGACGGAGAGCTCAACGTTTAAAGTCAGAAGAGAAACATTATTTATGGTTTATTTTTGATTTATATTTTCTTTTATCAAAAACATTATTTACTTTTGAAGCAAAATACTCTGATACTGACGGAGAGAGTTACGAGGAAGAGTAAAAAGACAACGAAGGAGGTCAGAAGAGCAAACATTTATGATTTATTATTATTGGTTGATTTTTTGTTTAACAAACACCATTATTTGCTTTTTAAGAGGAGTACTTCTTTGCTGGTGGAAAGAGATTTTCGGGAGAGTTTAAAGAATACCGAGGATAAGGTAAGAAGAGAGACATTATTTATGGATTATTATTTGGGTTGATCTTTTCTTTTATTGAATGACATTATTGACTTTTGAAGGCAAGAAGCTCTATGCTAATAAAAATACAAAAGAAGAGGGAGAGTTCGAAGATGGAGAGCTCAACGGAGAAGGTCAGAAGAGCAACATTATTTATGGTTTATTATTTGGGTTGATCTTTTATTTTATTGAATGATATTATTGACTTTTGAAGGTGTGAAGTTTGATGATGAAGGAAACATAAAGGAAGAGGGAGAGTTCAAAGACGGATTGCTCAACGGATAAGGTCATAAGAGCAACATTATTTATGGATTATTATGTGGGTTCATCTTTTCTTTTATCGAATGACATTATTGACTTTTGAAGGCAAGAAGCTCTATGCCAATGGAAAGACAAAAGAAGAGGGATATTTCAAAGACGGAAAGCTCTACGGATAAGGTCAGAAGAGAGACATTGTTTATGGTTTATTATTTGGGTTCATATTTTCTTTTATTGATCGATATTATTTATTTTTGAAGGCAAGAAGCTCTATGATGGTGGAGAGAAAGATGAGGGAGAGTTCAAAGACGGAGAGCTCAACGGAGAAGGTCAGAAGAGCAACATTATTTATGGTTTATTATTTGGGTTGATCTTTTCTTTTATTGAATGATATTATTGACTTTTGAAGGTGTGAAGTTTGATGATGAAGGAAACATAAAGGAAGAGGGAGAGTTCAAAGACGGAAGACTCGACGGAGATGGTCAGAAGAGAAACATTATTTATAGATTATTATTTTGGTTGATCTTTTCTTTTATCGAATGATATTATTTATTTATGAAGGCAAGAAGTTTGATAAATACAGAAACATTAAAGAAGAAGGAGAGTTCAAAAACGGAAGACTCGACGGAGATGGTCAGAAGAGGAACATTATTTATAGATTATTATTTTGGTTGATCTTTTCTTTTATCGAATGATATTATTCATTTTTGAAGGCAAGAAGTTCTATGATAATGGAAAAACAAAAGAAGAGGGAGAGTTCAAAGACGGAGAGCTCAACGGATAAGGTCAGAAGAAAGGCATTATTTATAGATTATTATTTTGGTTGATCTTTTCTTTTATCGAATGATATTATTTATTTTTGAAGGCAAGAGGTTTGATGATTACGGAAACATTGAAGAAGAGGGAGAGTTCAAAGACGGTTATCTCGACGGATATGGTCAGAAGAGGGACATTAATAATGATTTATTATTTGGGGTGATCTTTTCTTTTATTGAATGAGATTATTGATTTTGAAGGCATAAGGGACTAAAATGGAACGAGAAATTATGAACTGTTCAAAAAAGGTTTTCGGCTATACGGGTAGGAATTTTGACCCCCCAAGCGATGTCCTTTTGAAAGTGATTAATAAAGATGGTATTTTACCTAACAGTCAGTGAAAATATTGATAGAAATGTTGAATGAAACCCATCTGTTTAATCTATTTATTCTTCTAATATTTAAATCTTAATGTTTCATTATTTTGTCACCAAATTTGTATTCGTGTTACAAGAGAACAGCTGAGAAATAGATTTAATATGTAGTAAGTCAAATCTTAAGAATTATTTTAAGTGTGTTTTATCCAGTCCCTATTTAACTTAGAAATAATTCAGAACATTTCAATCTTTAGTAATTCTTCCTTGTTCCCTAATAAAAAAATTTCCTCTGTTTTTGTACATATTTATGCTTTTGTGTATTGATTCTCTTTCTTTTATCTTCCCATAAAGCTCATACGAGAAAACATAATATTTTATTATGTTTGGTGCAAATAATTCAATAAAATAGTGGTTTTAGTAAAAAAAGTTGAGCCTATTTTATTACTGTTTTTGAAGAGAAGATAACCGAGATTATTTGTATTATTTCCTTACCCAATGCTTGATCATATCGAAGTTAACAGCGAGATCATGCTCTAATCCAGAGTTTATTGAAGGGTTCAGTGGGAAATTGGAATACCCTTTCTTTTCAACAACGCACATGTTTCCTTCTAAGAGAATAGTATTTTGTTCAGAGTTATTTTTTAAGTTTCGAGCAGCGTTCGTGTCATATTAACTAAATCCCTTTCGCCATAAGCTGTTGTTGCTGTTTTCATCTTCACTAGATTATTCTCGTTTTCTGACCTATTAATTGAGTTCATTCTGGAGTATATTTGAAGATATGAATTCAGCGAGATGGAAATACTTTAAATGGTGTGTGCTTTTCGGTCGATCATCGATATTTTATTTCTGAACAGCCTTTGAGTCTTTCTCCTTTGCATCCAGAGTAGTATCAAACCCATGACTATTATTTCTAGAATTCCTAGAATTGTTTTCGTCCATGAAAAATTCAATATTATTTTCAAGAGATGCTTCGGAAATCGATGGAAACTCAACCTGTACTCTTTTGATAGCTTACCACTTGAAGAGAAATACCCTTTCCCAAAATATTCCTCAAATTATTTGATCCTGCCCAAGGAACTTTTATTAAAAGGCACTCTCAAAATGAATTAATTTTCTTGTAAAAAATTAATATTATTTTTCCAATACAAGCATGATTGCACAATTTCATCAGAAATCATACTCCAATAATGCAAAGATAGCAATCAAAAAAGCTGTGAAAGGATAAAATATTTATTGCCTTCTTGAGCTCATGTATTATTACTTTCATGTTTTTGCCATGAATGAGCAGAATGAAAAAGAAAAAGAAATATTTTTCGATTAAAAAAGTAGATGTGATGTTAGTTTGAAGAGAGAGAATTGATTTCAAATAAATTAATATTATTTTTTTCTTTTTACATCTGTCACAACTATTATTATAAATAGTGATTATTATTAATAATAATTATTATTTGATTTTAAACTTGATATTAAAAATAAAACAATCATTCATAACTGTTCTGTACTTTCTACTAGAAACCTCGCCTGTTTCTTTATTAAGAAATAGATAATGTTATTGTTGATTCTAAATAAGTTAGTAAATTATGAAATTAATATCCTAAAGACAAGGAATAATATTTCTTATGCAGTAATAATATTCCTATTTGAATTTATTACTCACAATATTCCCTGCAGAATAAATGATAATTTTTTTTTTTTTCATTTTCCTCCATCCTTAGTATCTTTCAGTAATATTCATTATTAATCTTCATGATAGAAAGGATTGGTCTTAAAGCAAAGACAAAGAACTGTATCTTGCTAAGATACAATAAATTAAGATACAGTTGAGTTTGCGCCTTTATAATCAAACAATTTATTATTTTCATCAGATACCAACTAACCAAAAACATCTAATTAAAAAATAATAAAAAAAGAAAATGCAGCCTTTAATGTTTGTTCATCATCACTCCCTTCCTGAATAATAGTCTCAAACCAGTTTAAGAATTGTAAACACAAGGAGCGAACGAAATTCAATCAGAGGAAGTGACAGAATTATTGTCTAAACTCCTGTTTTCTTCTAATAACTCCAACAATAGGAGGGAAATTAGAGATAAGACTATCTGCCTTTCCCATCATTTGAAGTATGATCTTAAAATAATTGAACTCACAAAAGAATTATTTAATCATATTAAAAACTAAGTGAAGAAGTTGTTAAGCATCTCGAAACCATTATTGTGTTGATTGTTTTAGGATATGATGAGACAATCATCAACTCTTACTGAGGAGCAAAAGAAGCATTTTTATCATAGTATGAATTAATAGATCAGCATTATGGATTAGAAGATTTATCAATTAAAAGATGCTTAAGATAACCAATCTCTCGCTATTAAAGCTCTTTAATAAGATCAGCTTGATATTAAAAAAGGACAGCTTAAACTTTAAAGAGGACAGTTTGAATTTTAAAAAGGACAGCAAAATTAATAAAATGATCAAATCAGACTATAAAAGTAGATCAACGAAGTAAAAGAATAGGTCAACGAAGTAGAATAATAAGTAAAACAATAGGGCAACCAAGCTTCATAATAAGTAAGCATTCTTTAAAGTAGTATTTACTTTGAAAATGAATAAAACTTTTTTTATTTTTAATAGATATTTTCTCTCAACAATAAAATCGATCAATTGCTGTAGAGGTTTCCTGAGCCACAAGAGAGCTAATAAGTATAACGATATAGCTCACAAAGACCAATTAATAAACTTAATTTCTCATAGCCATACCCTTACACAAGCAGTCAATACCCAGAATTGAGAATAGCTACCCGTACTCTTTCTTCTATGCTTCCAGCTAGACATCGTGTTGTTCAGTATGAGTTCTTAAGCAAAGGTCTAGAATAGAGGCTAAAACCAATAAATAATTGAAAATATTATGCAGCTTAGGCACAATGATCAATAATCATTTTTACCAATGTTTTTTTATATTATCTCTGATATTACTTTTTGCAACTCTCGCAAGAGAAGATGACTTAGTCTTTGATAAAGTCCCTTTTTGTGAAACGCTCTCTTTTTCGTATTACAGTTTTAAATATAAATTTCAAATAGATATCTCATTATGCTTATTTTTCTATGTTTAATTAGATATTACCATAAAATAACAACCTATACTAATTCTGTTTCCCATAGAATAACCCCCCTCCCCTAGATATTATTATTGAGAGGTAGCAATACAGAATCCTAAGGTTTATGCTAACCAGAAAAAAACCTGTAGGCTTTGTTGGAATCTAATAATAAATTTTTTGATTAACTGTAATAGCTTGTGTTTATGCTGGGATATTGCTAAGATGAAGATACTATGATCATAGTTGTGTTGTTGTTCAGGCCTTAGTTGGGATTTGTGCTTTTAGCAAAGATGTTCTTTTCCTATTAGCACACAGGACTCGTTCTTTGACTGGTTCTTCAGCTTCTATTATTCTAGTCTTAGCACTTTTTCTATCTTCTTCATACATACCCTTTGAAACTTTCTTACTCTTTATTGCAATAACTCCTTGATTATTAGTATTTTTCCTTAGATTCTATTCGAGAGAGAAATACTCAACTTTCTCTAGTTGAACCACCTTCACCTTCTTGAGTGTTTCCCTTGAATCAATATCAGCAACAGCAATTACGCCAACATTCATAATCTTATTTTTGATTTTTGTCTGTAAAATATCTAGTTTATTCCTTGCAATAGACTCTCCATTTTTCTCTTCAACTTCCATAGTTGATATCTTCTGCTCTTAGTTATTTGAAGGTCTTTGATTCGGATTCTAATAGGATAATATCTACTGTCGATCTATTATTTTGTTTCTTAAAAAATGATGATCATTCTACAGTTTGTATTACTTCAACTGCATATCCACTTCCTCTCTATCTTCCTCTCTATTTTCTATTTCCATAATGGTTGATTCTTTCCGTGAACTTTATTTCTTATGCACCCATTCATTTTCTACTTCTTCATCATTTTCCTCAGCTTCTTCAGCTAAGATATCCTCACCACCATCTTCATATCTTCATGCAATTTACTCCCTTCCTTTGTGTTCTCTTTGCTAGGTTAGTTTCCTCATCCTCTTCGGATTGTACACTTGCAGTATTGAAACTATTATTAATATTATCCCCTTCATCTAAACTTTGCACCATCTTACTAGTCGGATTCACATCCGCCGGTATCATTCTCGAATTAAATCCATAGAACACAAATTACTTCTTTGCTATTTTTGCCATTCTGCCTCGTCTCTTTTTCTCACTGCCTGCTAAGTTCTCCCTACAGCTATTGTCCTTCAGCAACTAAATCAACTCTTTGTACTTCTTCTAGCTCTACGTGTAGCTAGAGTATTCCTTCCCTTTCATGAGCAGTACGTAAACCTTTCCAGCTCTCTTTCACCCAGTTCTCCCCATCCTCTAAATCATCCAAATCGGAGAGAATCCAGAATCATAGCAGATGATCAAATCAACCTCACCGATATCTAATTCTTCCTCGCCAATGCAAGTCGCAATAAGAATATTATAAACATGCGATTTAAAAAGTCTAATGGTTTCAATCTGCTGCTTCTAATTCATTCCGTTCCCATCTAGATTCGCTTACCCTATGAAAATCTCACTCCTAAACATCTTTTGGCCTGAACTGTCAGTGTATTCAGCGGCATTCAGCAATCGATTCAATTCAGAAGCGGAATTTCTCCCTTGCGTGATGACAATAGTCTTTGATTCATTAGAGATGTTTTTCGTATCTGAGAAATATTCCTTGAGTAATTCCACTAGTTTTACATTTTTCGTGTGTTTCGATGTCTCTCAGCTGCTTGTTAACATCATTCATACTATTACTTTAATCATTCGAACAGAAACAACTGCTCTTATTTTTGATACCTGTTTATTCTCTGTAGCTATTATTTTTCTATCCTTTCATTGTATCTCTTCTCCTCATCACTTTCTTAACCTCCTCCATCTTTACTCCCCACCTGATTCTCACTAGATTTATTCTTTTTCTCATACTTCTTCTGCACCTCTGAAGACACCGACAATCTGCCCATGCATGCTAATTTTCATAAATCTTTGAAATCCTAACTCTCTAATATCTTTTTCTTATTTTTTAGAATCTTCCCCTTTTCATTACTTTTCTCAGCTTCAAAAATAAACAGCCAATCCTTGAAGTTATTTACACCCTACTCGCTGATGTTTTTCTTCCCTTACAGCAGCTAATACAACTTTGTCAGATTATCATAAGCCTCTGTAGGACTAGAGATGTGTTATTCCTCGATGATTTATTGTTTTTTCTATGAGCAAATTTCTTTTAATAATCCCAATAATAGGAGGGAGATTAGAGATAAGACTATCTGCCTTTCCCATCATTTGAAGTATGATCTTAAAATAATTGAACTCACAAAAAAATTATTTAATCATATTAAAAACTAAGTTGAAGAAGTTGTTAAGCATCTTGAAACCATTATTGTGTTGATTGTTTTAGGATATGGTGAGACAATCATCGATTCTTACCGAGGAGTAAAAGGAACATTCCTATCATAGTATGCAATAACAGGTCAACATTATGTATGAGGAGATTTATCAATTAAAAGATGCTTACGATGACCAATCTCGCGCTATTAAAGCTCTTTAAAAAGGTCAGCTTGATATTAAAAAAGGACAGCTTAAACTTTAAAGAGGACAGCTTGAATTATAAAAAGGACAGCAAAATTAATAAAATGGTCAAATCGGACTATAAAATTAGATCCACTAAGTAAAAGAATAGGTCAACAAAGTAAAATAATAAGTAAAACAATAGGGCAACCAAGTTTCATAATAAGTAAGCATTCTTTAAAGTAGAATTTACTTTGAAAATGAATAAAACTATTTTTATTTTTATAGATACTTTCTCTCAACAATAAAATCGATCGATTGCTGTAGAGGTTTCCTGAGCCACAAGAGAGCTAATAAGTATAACGATATAGCTCACAAAGACCAATTAATCAACTTAATTACTCATAGCCATACCCTTACATAAGAAGTCAATACCCAGAATTGAGAATAATTACCCGTACTCTTTCTTCTATGCTTCCAGCTAGACATCGTGTTGTTCAGTATGAGTTCTTAAGCAAAGGTCTAGAATAGAGGCTAAAACCAATAAATAATTGAAAATATTATGCAGCTTAGGCACAATGATCAATAATCATTTTTACCAATGTTTTTTTATATTATCTCTGATAATAATAATTTTTGTATGAATTCAAGAAATTTCTGAAAACAACAATTTTCTATTTTCCTAAATTAACTTTTTTCTTTTGTTTTTAAATTAATTCCTTTTCTATCCTTTTAAATAATAATATCTGTCTGGTTTTCATCAGAGATCGTGTTAACTGAACATAATCAAATTAAAGGGTTGCAAAAAAACTATGTTTTGAGGTCAAATTGCTCATCACACAGAACCCCTCAGTTTAAATTTCTTTAACATCAAGAAATAAAACCAATTTTTAGTTATTACAAATAATTGAAGTCAAGTTTCTTCTTTTTATGAGAGCTGAGTTCCCAAAGAAAAAGAAAAAAGAGAAGGATAAAAAAATAGTTCTTCAAGTAATCTCAAGGAGAATAATTTTTATTTTTAAATATATAATTTATTAGAATGATATTAAAGTAGCACATATTAGAAGTAGATAAAAGAGTTGATAAACCAATTGGGGAAAATGAATTCAATAAAACGAAGAAACCAAAGTTAACAAAAGTATAGAGACTATCTTTAGAGACAGATCAAAGATAAAAATTTACAATTTTGTATCAACAGAGATATTTAGATCCAAATTAAAAAATTTTAGAATTTTATAATAACAAGAGACTGTATTTTAATATTAGCAAGGAGAAATTCAACATTTTAAGAGAATCTCTTACGGGAATCAAACAATAATTTATTAATAAACAAAGAAAATAAGGACAAAAAGCGAAATAGAAATATTTTCAGACACTCAAAAGATGGATTTATTACCTC
>Ga0302285_10000975_pt1 | contig 15847 bp, 11 predicted proteins | sample III_Fen_E2_2_FD_200455 | JGI IMG/M metagenome (GOLD analysis project Ga0302285, IMG submission 200455) | Peat permafrost microbial communities from Stordalen Mire near Abisko, Sweden - III_Fen_E2_2 | ecosystem: Environmental > Terrestrial > Soil > Wetlands > Permafrost | place: Sweden: Abisko... | reverse complement strand
TCCAAAGCACATCATTCATTTCTACGAGTTCTTCAATGCCCACAAATGGGACACCATTCGTAGCGAAAAGGTCAGTTCATTTCCTTAGATTCTTCCATTCGCCAAAAAATTAATCTTCTTATATTTTTTTATTAGATTTGCTAAATTTGCTATGCGAGACTGCAAGGCAGGAACGAGCTGATTTCCCATTTCAAGAGATCTGGAGTAATGACTGCCTTAGTGGTAATAATTCAAATTGGATATCTAGTTGAGTTAATATCTAATTTAGTTATTTGTTTTGGATGCAGGATGATTCTTTCAAGCCACTGATTCTTCCTACTCCTCCATAGTTCAGTAACTCCACCAATATCAATTGATTGGAGCATCTATTTTATTCCCTAAATTCTATCTTCAACTCCACAAATTCTATCACTTCTCCAGCAAACAGCACTAACATAGTCCAAAATATCTCAATAATTTTATAGAAACCCTCATATTTTAACTCTTTTATCTTCGGACTGTCTCTCAAAACAGCAACCTTTTAAAGTATCACCAAATAATAAGAATAGTAAGATCATTCTTTTTATCTTTTATTCCCTATAAATTTCATATTGAAACTACTCTTATCTCCTTGATTAATTGGTTAGCAGTATCAAAAGAGTTAAATCTCTCTCCTGCTACGATTGATGTGAATCACTCATTTATATAAAGTAATCTGAACAGTTTGTTCAGGCACATACATTTTATATTTGTTAATCCTTTTTTCGAAAAAATAAATTACCTTCAATACAACAAAACCCATTCCATTTCATTTCATAAACGCTCTCATTTGTTCAATTATTTACAATCTTTTACCAAACCAAAGGGAAGTTATTGAATTATTCTTCTATTTGAAATTGATCTTAAATTCAAAAAAAAAGCAAACAAAACTTTCATTTGAGAATACAATTTCGAATATCTTCTTATTAGAAGCAATAAATTAGAATTTGGTTGAACTAGTCAATCCTCGCTTGCTCTTTGCTCTCTTTTTCCTTTTCGGAGATTATTAATAAATGCGTACAATTTATCCTATTTGAGTGTGGGAGATCTTCAAACCTCTGGAAATAATACTCTTTTTGGTTTGCTTGTTCGATGTATTTCTAGAATATTGTTTAATTATTATCCCGTTCGTCTCAATAATTGGAACATTTAATTAACAATAAGAAGTCGAGAGGATTTGTTATTTCCAATCTGTGTGAAATCAAGCTCAGAGAATTATCTGATCTCTCGCTAAATCCATCCTTTTTGCATAGTTTGCTTGCTATTGGAGCATTTGAAATTTACTCCAACAAGGACAAAACAATTCAGACAATATTTATTGGTATTTCATTCAAATTTATTAAAAAAGTATTTCTATTTCATCAAGCGGTTTGTTTTTTATTGCATTTTTAAATCAACTACGAAAGAGAGAGGACATTTAAACAGGGAGCTCAAATCTTTTAAAATACAACGGCGATAATCTAGTCTGGTATTTTAAACACTAATAAGCAAGCTATTTTTGTTCGTTTGTTATCTTTTATTGATATCATCTAAATTTGGATGTTTACACTGCGTGTTAGAATTGTAATTTAAATATGTTTTAGTTTGGTGTTGAAATCAGCTTTTTAGTCTTTTCTAGGTCAAAATTGTTTCAAAAATAAATATAAATCAAGATATTCTTGAATGCAGATATGAGAATATGGAGGATGATAACAGAAATTGTTTCTGAGGGATGCATACAACATAAAAAAAATAGACTATTTTTAAGACTTGCACATTTGGCTCTTAGACAATACAAATTTAAAATGAACATGTTAAGAAGGTTGGAACTTGCTGAGGGATATTAACAGCTAAATACATGGGCGCATCTTATAGAGAGCGATGGCAATGTTGAAAGCAGAAAAGACATTGAATTTGCAACCATACCCACGAGTCAGAGACAAAGAAAAATAAGCAAAAGACAGCGGCTTATTGGATATTTAAATTTGGGAAAAGATACGAGGAAAAACAAAACAATTTCGAAAAATAGAAGGTGAAATTGGTACAAGTTTTAAGATAAGAATTAATAGCAAATAATTAGTAAATTAGAATGCTTCGAAAGAGGGAGGGTGGGGGATGGGGGAGGAGTTTGCTTGAGTTGATGGGTTTCCATAAGAAAAATAGAACTTAAACTAATAATGCGGAAGGAAATCTGAAGATTCTAGAAGAGGTGGAGAGAGGAGAGGATGAGTTATTGAAGAGGATAGGCGTGGGATGAAATAAAGAAACAAATTAAATTTTCAAAAAAATTAAACAAAATAAACTATTCAAAGTAAAACAGCGCAATGACTGAGCACTTTGCCTTCGAGGCCGATATCCAACAATTGATGGGACTTATCATCAATACCTTCTACTCCAACAAGGAAATCTTCCTTAGAGAAATCATCTCCAACGCTTCTGATGCCCTTGACAAGATCCGTTACGTCTCCATCACCGATGCTGAGAAGGCCAAGCTCGAAATTGAGCCTAACTTCAGAATCAGAATCATCCCTGATAAAGCCAACAATACCCTCACCATTTGGGACTCTGGTATTGGTATGACCAAGAAGGAACTCATCAACAATCTCGGAACTATCGCTAAGTCTGGAACCAAGGCATTCATGGAGGCACTCTCAAGCGGAGCTGATATTTCTATGATTGGTCAATTCGGTGTCGGTTTCTACTCCACCTATCTCGTTGCTGAGAAGGTCGAAGTTATTTCCAAGTCCAACGATGAAGACATCTAATGGAGATGGGAATCCTCTGCTGGTGGTACTTTCGCCGTCACCAACGACAACGAAAACCCAGAGAAACTTACCCGTGGTACTAAGATCATCCTCCACATGAAGAACGACAACCTTGAATTCCTTGAGGAACGCAGAATCAAGGACCTTATCAAGAAGCACTCTGAGTTCATTGCTTTCCCCATTGAACTTTAGGTTGAGAAGACTGAAGAGAAGGAAGTCACCGATGATGAAGACAACGATAAGGAATCTGAAGAAAAGGATAAGAAAGACGACGTCGAAATTAAGGAAGAGAAAGACGAAAAGAAGGACAAGAAGAAAAAGAAAGTTAAAGAAGTGCACACCGAATTCGAAGAGTAAAATAAGAACAAGCCTCTCTGGATGCGCAAGCCTGAAGACATCACCAAGGAAGAGTACGTCAACTTCTACAAGTCCCTCACCAACGACTGGGAAGAGCATCTCGCTGTCAAGCAATTCCAAGTTGAAGGTCAACTCGAGTTCAGAGCTATTCTCTTCATCCCCAAGCGTGCTCCCTTCGATCTCTTCGAAACCAAGAAGAAGAAAAACAACATTAAGCTCTACGTTCGTAGAGTCTTCATCATGGACGACTGCGAAGATCTCATCCCCGAGTATCTCAATTTCGTCAAGGGTGTCGTAGACTCTGAGGATCTCCCTCTTAACATTTCCAGAGAATTCCTCCAACACAACAAGATCCTCAAGGTCATCAAGAAGAACATCGTCAAGAAGTGCCTTGATCTCCTCCAAGAGATTGCTGACAACGAAGAAGACTTCAAGAAGTTCTACGAACAATTCGGAAAGAACCTCAAGCTCGGAATCCACGAAGATTCTGCTAACCGTGAAAAGCTCTCTTCCTTCCTCAGATACCACACTTCCAAGTCTGGTGAGGAACTCACTACCCTCAAGGACTACGTTGCTCGTATGAAAGAAGGCCAAAAGGACATTTTCTTCATCACTGGTGAGTCCAGAGCTGCCGTCTCTGCTTCTCCTTTCGTCGAGTCTCTCCGCAAGCGTGGTTATGAAGTCCTCTACATGGTTGACCCCATCGATGAGTACGTCATCCAATAACTTAAGGAGTTCGATGGCAAAAAGCTTAAGAACTGCTCCAAGGAAGGACTTGAACTCGAACAAACCGACAACGAGAAGAAGGAATTCGAAGAAAAGAAGGCCTCTTTCGAGCCTCTTTGCAAATAGATCAAGGAAGTCCTTGGTGACAAGGTCGAGAAAGTTGTTGTTGGACAACGCCTCGATGAGTCTCCTTGCGTGCTCGTTACCGGAGAATACGGCTGGTCCGCCAATATGGAAAGAATCATGAAGGCTCAAGCTCTCCGTGACGCTTCCATGTCCACTTACATGATCTCCAAGAAGACCATGGAAATCAACCCAGATCACCCCATCGTCTAGGAACTCAAGGCTCGTTCTGATAAGGACAAGGCCGACAAGACCGTCAAGGATCTCATCTGGCTCCTTTTCGATACTTCTTTCTTGACTTCCGGTTTCTCCCTCGAAGAACCCAGCTCCTTCGCTGCTCGTATCCACAGAATGATCAAGCTTGGTCTTCAACTTGAGGACGACAAGATCGAAGAAGAAGTCCCAGGCCTTTCCGTAACTAATACTTTTTATAAATATCTTAATTCTTATTTTACTAATATTCATTATTTTCACAGGCCAACGCTGAGACTAAAGAGACTGCTAACACCATGGAAGACGTCGATTGAGTTAGATTAAATATTTTCAAACCTAGGAGGATATATTTTGTGCTTTGTAATTGCATAGGTTAATTCTGCATTTAATGCTTCTCAAATGTATCATATCTACACATAGTTTCCAATATTTAAGTTCTTAATAGGGTAGCACCCTCATTTTCTGGGTGAATCATTCAAATTAATACTATTTTTTATTATTGTTTCAAAATCATACTCTTTCAATTAAATGCGATACAACTGTTACAGAATATCCAATAAACAAAATTGAACACATCGAGAATAAAATAATAAATTTAGAAAACCAGCCATTTCTTAGTTACAAATAGCATAATTTCATTGCCTTCAAAGTTCTTCATCAACATTCTTGATTGAATCAAAGAGCTAGTCGTGGGATTGCTTATAATATTCTTCTTCGTTATTCACTTCAATGTATTTGTCAGACACTTCCTTTTTCTCAGATTTGTCCTGTTCTTTGAGGAACTCTTGCACATTTGGTTCAAGCTAACTTTACTTTAGCATATGGAATAGCTTAGCTGTGTGAGCTGGACCTTTCGACCATAGAATCTTTACGTTATCAAATTAAGAGACCAGAAGAGGGAGATAAAACGTTATGGTATTGCTTCGATACCGCTTGCGTCCTGTTGAATCGGAATACTTCTGATCATCCCCAAATAGCTGCTTCTCTTCGTTGTAGTTGATAGCATCGAGAGAAAATGGCATTGTCTCAGAGAATTCAATTAAAAGGTAGTTTTTACGGTAAGTTTTAGACATCGAAGAAAGCTATGCATACAATCTTCCTGAACGTAAACTCTGGACGAGATCTGGAGTTTCCACTGATTTCCTCTCGACTGCAATATCCTTAGACAGAATGTAATCACCAGTAGCCAGCTATATCGGAACAATTTTGAACCCTTCATGAAACAACATTGTCGGTAGATCGCTTCTGAACTCTCTTTTATCTGTAATAATTCTGATAAAATACATTAATAATTGTCAAAATGAAGTGGATGAGGATATAATGATAGTTCTCTGTTGTTGATTACGTTGGCTGAACTTGCAGTTGCTACCCACCTACTCTGGTGTTCATCTTTTTGATGATGTTCTTAGTTCGAAGGACAGGATCATCAATGCTGTTGGCCATTGTGTTTTTAGTCCTTACTATCTTCTCAGTGGCTTTATTTTCAAGTGTGAGATTGTAAAGCGCCTTTTAGCTCTCGTTGGAATGGCTGAACATGACTGTTCTGAGCTCGTAGATAGGATTGACTCCATTTTAGGTGATGAGATGTTGATAAACAGTTACTTCCCTGATGATATTGGTGTTTGGTTCAAATAAAATAATCTGTTTTAATGAAAAAAACAAACAATCTATGTTAATCAATGATTATTCAGTATTCCTTTTTCTCTTGTAATATGCTTACAAAGTTCGGACGATAAGTTCGAAGGAAGTGCTATCTAACTACTGATTTGTTTGTGCTGTTGACGATGATTTCAAAGTTTGGGAGAATTTTTTCAGACAGAAACTAAATTTGCCCCATCCCATCCAGCTCGTCAATGAGATTGACTCCCATACCATTAATATCCAAAAACCTAAATCGTTTGGCTAGTTAGTCATCTATGGACAGCTTTCTCTTTTTAACTTCTATCTTCCTCCTGTTTACTAAGCTTTCCTTTTTTCTTGGTTCTTTTTTCTTTTCTTCAGGATTATCTTCTATTAACCCATTCTGCTCTTCCTATTTTTACCTATCCTCTATGTCTTTAGTTCCTTCCTTTTCTTCTTCAATATCTTTACCAGTGTTCTCTTTATTATCCATTGGTTCATCCTTATCTTAGATTTCTTCGAATTCTTATTAATCGAAGGTATTATTAACTTGCTCTTTATTTAAATCTAATTATTCATATTCAATAAGAGAGAACAATAATTCAAGTTCTCGGTACAAGGATTCTAACAGAATAGCTTCATTCTCCTTTTTGTCTTTGATGATAGACGTCTAATGTTGTTGCAACAGCTTGCAGAGTTATCGCTATCTTCGCTGAGACGATTAGTACAGAAAATACTTGCACTTTTTCATGAGACTGAGCTTATTACCAGGATCATGCTTGAGAAACGCGTTTTGTATGTATTCCTGGATGGAACTAACTCTCTACTTGTTATTCGTGTGGATCCAAATCAAGAACTTCTCTCCATTGATCGGCATTGCATTCCCGTACTTCTCATTGATATCGTTGAGTATCACACTGAGACATTTGAACTTAGGATCGATGTCCAGATTGAGCTTGATTGAGAAACTCGTTTTAAAATGTGCTGGCTCTGAGACTGTCTTGCTTTGAATTCCTCCTGATTTTTCGGAGCTTATAAAAAGTGAACTAGGATCTTATTTGATCATGTTTCTTAGTTATTCCATTTTGCTTTCAATTTCCCGTTCTCTCTCACCTTGGGCATCGTAAAGCCCTTCCAAGTGTTCCTGTTGTATGTCCCCAGCATCCTTCATGAACTCTTTCTCATCCATCTCCTCATTATTGCCATTAGTATCTTCTACATCACCTAGTTTACTATCCTCATCTCTTTCTTCAGTAATTTCGTTTAAAGGCTGCTACATAGTGAAATCCTACGAGAATTCAATAGGATTGTCACGTTAGACATCACTTTCAGCAGCAGATTCATTATCTTCCTCATTCTCTTCTTTATTATTCTACGAAAAGAGTGCTTCTTAATTTGTAAAGGTGTCCACTACTTTAGGAGCTGAGAGAGCTTCTTAACTGATAGTTTCTTCAGAATCAGCAGACAATTGTTGAGGTAGGTCTATTTACGAATGCTAAGATTTCTCTTCTGCTGCGACTTCTTCTATTCCTATGAGCTCTTTTAGTCTATTAATATCAGCTTCGCCCACTTACTAACTACTATTACAAGAAGGTACTTCTTCCTTTTCAATATTTGCTGTTGTATCCTCCTTATCATTCTTCTGAGAGTTCTCGAATGGCTGCTATGAAGCTTGTGATTGTTATCTGCTATTTTAATTTCCTTTAATTGTTTCTTCTGACTGCTTCTAGTCGCTTAATGCAAAGGTCAATGCATCATTTGATTTTTTAAGTTCGTACACTCGCTTCTAAGCACTGTCAAACATCTCCTTGAAGATGTCTTACACAGTTTTATCATTACTTGCTTTGTTGATAAATGATTCTTCGGTTGAATTAGCTTCAAGTAGTAGGAGTTTCTAATAGAATTGAACGCAATTCAGATTAAACAAGTCCCTGACTAGCTGCTTAAAGTCAAAAGCATCCTTCACGTACTGCCAGTTGTTCAGACAAGCCGCCATAAAATACTAATTCGATCTTATCTTGTCTTCCAGGATGTATTAATGGGAGTTCATGAATTCCTCGTCGGTGAAGATTGGCTGTTCTTTCTGTGTGTCATGTGAGCTCCTTTTCGATCTGATTTCCTTCAAGATCATTGGAATCAATGACTTCAGACAAGAATCGATGCTTTTCATCTTTTTGCTCATGTCCACACACATATCGAAATGGCCACATTACTCTGGTATCTCACTCAACTATTTCAGATAAAACAAATTTTCTAAATCAACATTTAAAAGACAATCATCATATTGTATGAGGGCAATCAATTAAGAGAATTGATTACTTCGCTTTACAATTCAACTCTGCACATGTTCCAGACAAAACATCTGTTTAAGTAAAACCATTTCATGATATTCTCTATGCCTCTGTTCGCTTTATCAAGTGTTGAAACACTAATATTTAACTAAGATATTTGTAAATAATAATATTGTTACCTAATGTCTGCTCACATTCTGAGACTCCCAGAATAATCGAAGAAGAGTTGTTAGTCTTCAAAAGTGTGCATAGCCAAGGGAGGTTCTCTTTAAGACCTCTGACTGTGTGGATGCGATTGACAATGAATCCTGTGATACGCTCTGCTTGAACGATATTCGAACCTAGTAAATCGAAGAGGAGAATGATTTCTGTCACGAGGAACACTCCTCCTTAGTTATAAAGGTCCCTGCGCTTTGAAGCCAGAAGCGAAGAAACTTCGATGATTTCATGCTTCTTCAAATGCGCTTGAATCTCCAGCATCTCTGTTTTGAGGCAATCTCGCTCGTCGAAATTCAATAAGAAAAATAGTGTCTATGAGCCTTTATCAAAAGAGTCCAAATATTCTCCGATCACTTTGTAGATTCCGGTCCCTTAAGACATAACCAGCAACCCCCCTGTCGGACTGCTTCGAATGTCATTTTATATCAGCTGGAAATACTTGAGGTCTATCCCTACTTTTTCGGGAACCTAATCATTGTTGCTACTACTTATATTCTCGTTATCCATTTTGCTTTGTTGTTGATCAACATTATGAGTAGTTTGCTGGGCTTGCTTTTCGTCTACTTTGAAGTTTCCTTAGGTTCCTTTCGACTGTGCTTGTGTTTTCAGCTATGAGACTAAGTCTTCTCTTTGGGTAGGTTATCTGCCATTTTTTGTGTATTTGTAAGTTGGCGGATGAGATTAGTTCATAATGGTCGTTGTAATTAATAGATTCTTTTAAAAACAAGCTGATTCACGTTTTCTGAAAAAAGATAGATTGCTAATCCTTTCAAAAAAACTCAATATTAATCAAAATTTATGATTTTTCGCGCAATTCTTGATGGAATTTTGGGGGTAAATTACATTTATGTGTTGATTTCAGTTATTCAGAATTTGTATTAAAAAAATACTATGATTCAGCTCTGATCAGAGATAGCTTTGAATCATGCTTAGAAGTATTTGTCTACTTTATTAAAGTCATAAAAAAAGAAAATATCCATATTTATCAGAAGCAAATCTACTTAATGAGGTACAAGCATTCAAATTGATGCATTTATTACATATTTTAGACATATTTAACTCAAACAATTTATTATAAAAGTAACATTAATTCATAACATCTTGATATTTAGTCTAATGTTTTAGGAAGGATTTGCAGCCGATCGAATAGAAAATGAGAAGAAGGGGCTACTCCGAGAAGATAAAATTAATAAAGTCGCTGCTTATTTATCAGATGGAGAGTCTCAAGCTGAAGAAATTGTTTTTTTATTGTGTGATTTAGCATGATCCTACAAAAATAATTAGGGCTTTGAAAATGACGATGCTGACTGTCTTTCTCTGTATGTGTTTTGATGTTCACTTGCTCTTCCTGTCCTCAATCTCAGTCTTGCTGGTCTTTCTTGCTCTCTGTTTCTGTACGAATGTATGAAAACTCTCTGAATTAGGATGGACTGTTTATTATACCCATTTTGGCATTCAAGATTTGTTCTTTTGGGCGTGAATTGTAGTTCAGAAAAAGGTCTTGGCCTATTTTCTCCCTCATCTGCTTCTGTGATTCCGTTCTGCCGCTTGAGTTTCCGTGGGTTAGGCTGCTCTCAATGCTGGAAGAAGAAGATTCGTTCCTTGAAGGGATTTCTCCGCTTTCGTTTCGTGAGTTGTTGTGACTGTCATCTTTCTACCTAGTGATATCTGTCGAATTATTGGAACTTAGATGATGCTATTGGCAGCAGGTACAAAGAGAAACTATTTTGTTCTTGACCTGCTTGTTAAATCCATAGACGATAGAGTTAAAGAATCCCTGCAGGCCTCCTAATGCAAATTACAAATAGCAAAGCATCGCAATCTAGTTGCTATCGAAAATCTAGTAAATTTTATTGATGGTTGCGAATAAGTAGCAGACCACCATGATGAGAGGGTAGAGAGTGAGCTTCTTAATAATAGATAGCTGTTTTTTTGTAGCTATATCGTCATTCTCTTCCTCTTTGGAGAAATACTCTTTGACGAACCTCCAGATTCGGATGTAATTCACGAAATTATAAATCGTCGATAGCCAGAGGGGAATGTAGAATAAGCATAATCTCCATACTAAAACTGAGACTCTTGACTGGCTCCCATCGTCTTGAATCCAACAATAAAAGCCTGATACACCGTATACTCCAGACACTGCTGGGACAATAGAAAGAAGAGCTGGAATCGCAAAGATTGCAAAATAGTACCATTTGCTGTAAGCATCAAGATCAGTAACTCCGTAGACTACACTTTGAGTTAGACTCCAACTGATGGCCATTGTTGCGATAATCGTAGATAGTCCACCGAATGTTGTTAAGTAGGCCTAAATGTAGCACTCCGTATCGAGTTCAGGAGAATATTAGTCTTAGAAATATTGTTCGAAATTGAAATTCCTTGAAATACCGAAAATGATATCTGCTAGTGCTAGTAGCATGACTAACTTATAAGCAAAGGTTCTCAAATCTTAAAAGAACGCATACATTCCCACAATAAAGAGACTTCCAAGCACTGACAAGCTGTTCGTTATAACCTCCACGATGAGCAGTCGGTGCCCTAGTTCTTAAGAGTAAGGTCCATCCTGAGAACTCATAAAATAAACTAATTTTGTTTGTTTATTATTTCTGGGATGGTTAATCTCAAGAAATCATAATTAAGAAAAGAGATTCTCTTCTACAGGATACTTTGTTGGGTGCAAGTTTCGATCCGACTAAAATATTATTATTATGTACCTATCTTTGTCTTTTATTGGGGGGGAGGGGGGATTATTCATTCATTATGAATTTCTAAACATATTGCATGTTCAAGCTTATTTTTGTAATTGAAATAAAATATTTGATAACATCTTGAAAAAATAAATAGAAAAGTACAATTCATTAACAAATATCAATACTGCTTGAATGATTTCTTATCACCGCCGCTATTCTTGGAAAAGTTTTTGGAGTTGCCAGAGCCTCTCTGCTTAAAAGAAGGGATGGATGATTTGAATTGCTTCTTTTGCAGCTTGTTTTCAAATGTCTCTTTGTTTTGTTTGTTCTTACGGATGGACTTAACCTTCTCTAATTTATCAAGTTTCTTTTGTTTCTCCTGAATTTTCTTCTACTTTTGCTCATATTTCTTCGTATTGGACTCTTCTTCATCCTTTTACTTAAGTTTACTATCATTTTGCAGTTTTTCCTCCTCTTCTTCTGCCATTTTTTACTTAACAAACTTTCCCTTTTCACTTGGGTGTGCACGAATATATGCTTCGCTGTTTTTATCAACTGCAAACCCTGGATTATTGAAGAAGCCCTTGAACCTATCGTCTTCTACGAGGGTGAAAAAGGGATCAGATTCTACCTTACTCTTGGTATTCGTGCCTGTCTTTTCACTCTTCTTTTTCATTTCTTCGAACAGATCTTGATTGACAGCCACTTTCTTGTTCTTTTGAAGGGAAATGCGCGATTTGGTGGATTCATCTAGCTTCTTCTGAACTTGTTCCTTCTGATATTCCTAGTAATTAAACACTTCTGTCTTTGCTTTTAGCTTGTTATATAGCTTCATGTGCATGAGGTATCCATGCAGATGAGGCTTAAGCATTGGAGTCCCAAGTAAATTAGTTGCCTTTAATGTCTCCAGATCCTCATAATTTAGTAACTTGAATTCATCATACACTAGATTATTTTAAGTTTCTTCAAGTTCTTCTGTGATATTCTAAAGGAAACTGCACCAATTAGGAGCGTTATCCAGTTGAGGAATAAAATAGGTACCAATTCTGGGCTCCTCTGCTGCGACAAGTATGAGTCCTGTTTCAGGTACTATTGTGAAGCGATTAATCCCAGAGGATGGCTCAACAGATGTGAAGACCTTTCCTGAATCTTTATTATTAATTTTGATAATACGCTCACTGCTGCTGAGTATATTTCTAGTCTTTTCGTGAAACTTAATTGTATTTATCGGTAACTTGTAATGGTGCTTAATCTCGATCACTTGAAACAATACAAGTTTATTAATCCAGTGAAAACATTTGTTATTATTAATATTCTTACATGGTGTATCATAGCGGACATCGTAGAGTCTTACAAGACCTTTATCACTTCCTACTCCCATGATAAGACCAGAAGAGTCGAAGTTAATTGTAGTCAAGTTCTGTCCATTGTTGACAATTTTACTGGATGCTTTTGTACGAGATCTGTAATCCCACATCTCTAAGACTCCTTGCTGTCCTCCAGATGTCAACACATTCAACTGTCTGTTAAAGTGGAGAGTATTCACCTCGCTTGATACACTCTCAAAACTTTTTAAAAACTGTCCTTCTTCTAATGATATTCTATTTCGCAAATTAATCACCATTGATTTAGATAAATCTATCAAAATCTTTAACTTACCTGTAGATTTCATTGGAAGATGCACTCACTAGAAGATCGCAAGTATATGGATTGTATGTGATATCCCTGGGAAACTTTGGGATCCTAGTCTTGTAGTGTTTGCCATATTGCGCATGGAACTCGATGTTTCGATCGCTGGAGGCAAAAGCTAGTTTCGTGTAGTCATCGTCTAAGAAAGTAAATCTAACTATTTCTGAATCGACACCACGCAGACACTTCATGGACAGCTCCTCTGTTTCAAAGATCTTAATTGTAGGAGGGTAAACACCCGTGGCAACGATGTACTTGCCGTCATTTGATATTTCAACTTAGTTGCACGCCACAGGAAAATCGAAATCTTAGATGACTTCAATGCGCCTGCGATAATCCTAATTATACTTGAGGGAGGCATTCTTTTTGCGAGCTTCTTCTAAGAATTGAGGGAGAGTCTTTCCAGCGGAGAGATTGTAAATCTTAACTCCATTAACTTCAGAAATGCTAAATGACATTCTTGCTTTTTGTGTTCCTTTATGCTTTGGTAGACTGAATAATTTAAGAAACAAATAGAGTTTTGATTGATTTTGCTTGTTCTTCTGGCTTCCTAAATTTATATCTTTCGATTTCGTTCAGAGCAATTTCATTAAAACCCCTCGTAGGACTATTTTTTTCTTCCAAATAGTCATTCCTTTATCATTGGGATAAAGTTGTTCCTTATTGCTAGAAAATACCAGTGACTATTACAGAAGATATTGCTACTACTCAGAATCAGTTGAGAGAAGATAAACAAATTTAAAAATTAAAGAAAAAATAGTGAAAGCTATTTAAAGGATCATTATCCATTTCAGTCATTTTAAACAGCAAAATAGAAAAAATCATCACTAGTTTGAGCACTATTGATTGACAAACCTTGAAGAAAATATCAACAACTTCACCTTACCATTCACTCCTTAAAACTTAAACTGAAGAGTAACTAACTTATCCCTAAATTGTGTGCTAATAAAAGTATTTTTTTATGCTGTGTTTCTATTTCTTAATATGAAAATCCATCACCATAAATCTCTACAATCTAAAGAATAAGGCCATAAAAATCTTTAATCAAATTAATATTCCTCACAAAGTTGGCTAAGGGTATCTATCTTTAGCATACAATCAAAGTCTCTGAAAGGAGTTTCATACAGAAGGACTACTTTGATAAGTGCAAGGAAAATAGATTAGAATTTAATGTTAATAGTTGAGCCAAAAATATGAAAAGACACAACACAGATCTAGTTGCATCCATTCAAACTTATTGATTTTGCTTTTAATTGGAGCACTAACTCTTAGCACTTTCTTCCATCATCAAATTGTGTTCTTAAGGACTGTGTGCTCATAGAAAGCATCTTTGAAAGCATCAGTGAGCTCTTCGCCTACCTTGAGCTATTGAAGCTGAGCCCTGATTTCTAACCAAATGTAAATTATATTTACTATTAATACCTCATAATAGGATAATCTGTTTACAGTATCTGTGCTGTTTCTCTTCGTTGACACAAAGCTATTCAAGACAAAGTCTTCTGTACCAATCCTGTTCGATATTATAAAACACATTATTCAAGAACAGGAGGCGCTTATTTGAAAAGTCTTACAGCATAATGGAAGACAACTCCTCCAATGAGCATGTATTTGGGGTATTTCCAAGCACCTAAAAACAAAACACACAAAGCATTTATTTAGGAATCCGCCATTTCATTTAGGATTCGCAGAAAAATCAATATGCAGCTCTGAAATTAGAGATGGACGTATTACTTGTTGTAAATGGAATCATGCTTGCCCTGCATGCTGAAGCTCTTGTCAATAATCCGAAGAATGCACCCCATAGAAACACTGAACTCATCTTTCTTTATTCTTATGCTGCTATCCTTGAAGTTTTAGTTTGTTTTGTTTGAGATTTCAATCAAATTATTTTCTATTTCCTTCGATCTTTAATAATCCTTTGCATTTTATCATCAAACTGAATAACAAGGTGGATATAAAACAATAAGTATTCCAAGCTAATTGTTTATTTTGATTTATTGGGTAGCTTCGAGGATTCGAAGCAAGCTTAAAAGGAAAAATAGTCTTATGCATTAGAAAATGATTCTTATTACCAATATTGTTCACAAAGAAGAAGGAGATTAAAAAGGCTAACCAAAAACCTTCTAAAGCTAAGACCATCGCTGTTCTGAGGGTATCTGTATTATTCAACGGCATCCAGCAATTTAAATCCCTAACAAAACAACCACTTTCTTTATTTATCATATTGCTTTTTCTAAAATACCAAAATCTTCATCGAACAGCTAGCATAGCATGTTAAAAATACATTTAAATAAGAATTCTGACTTTGTTTCAAATACAAAATAGGTAATATCTTTATCAAGAAAGATTGAAATGAAATCCTCTTGCTTTTCTTTGATAATTCTCCTCACCCTTCTCATTACTTGGGAACAACAGCATCAGCAGTAATTTCTTATTTTCCAGCTTCAACTTGTTGTTATTTTTCACTGAGCTACTGGACATTCAACACTGATCTCTTTCTGAGTTGTTCCTAGTAAGGATTGAGCTTAGCTTGTTTTCTCTTTTTATGGACAAAATGAGGGTTCTCGAATTACTCTTTCTTGATGAAATTCAACGATTCTGAGTTAATCGAGTATCTCTTGAAAGTTGGTGGTGGACCATCTTTGAACGCTAATCCGAGATGACTTCCACAGTTTTTGCATGATACTTGCTGGCATTTCTCTGCAGCAGAATGTTATTGTGATTCCAGAAGGTTCACGTTGACATTGTTGGGGGAAAACTCAACATCGTCAGTTTTATCATGCAGCTTAATAGCATGTTTCTCATGATGCCAAAACGATGCCATACCTGTTTTGTCTTGGAATTTATGATCCCAAGTGAATAGCTATGTGGAACATACTGCGCAGTGATAGTATCCAACGTCTTTCTCAAACCATTTATCACCAGTGAATGGTCTCTCCATACCTTTACCTTGGCTGAGCCAGAATTGATGGGGGGTTAAGTTTAATCTATCGAGAACAAATTCTTGCTGAGGGGTCTTCTTGGTTTTCTTTTGATTATCAGAGGAACTGCTGCTACCGCCGCTACTTTCACTGCTGCTGGTGTCGGCGGGCTTATTGGTTGCATGTACTTTTGTTGTCGTTTTGTCAGCAGGAACAACTTGAGTCTTTTTCTT
>Ga0302285_10000974_pt1 | contig 15848 bp, 17 predicted proteins | sample III_Fen_E2_2_FD_200455 | JGI IMG/M metagenome (GOLD analysis project Ga0302285, IMG submission 200455) | Peat permafrost microbial communities from Stordalen Mire near Abisko, Sweden - III_Fen_E2_2 | ecosystem: Environmental > Terrestrial > Soil > Wetlands > Permafrost | place: Sweden: Abisko... | reverse complement strand
GCGCAGCAGCATTGATACGTTGAATCCACAATGCGCGGAACGTACGTTTTTTGTTCTTGCGATCACGGTAGGCATATTGCAACCCTTTTTCCCATGTGTTTTTGGCAACGGTCCATACATTACGGCGACCTCCAAAATAACCTCTTGTAAGGCTTAAAATTCTTTTTCTTCTTTTACGTGAAGCAACGTGGTTTACTGACCTTGGCATAATTAAAATGATTTATGAATGTTAGCGTCGCTTTTCACAGCGAACTTGAGGCTAAAGGCATTCGGTTTTTTTGACTAAGAAAATGTGATAATAAAAGATAAGTTGACTACTATTTCAAGCAAAGCATTTCTTTAACGTTCGTCAGGTCGGTCTTGTGAACAAGAGCCATGTGAGTCAGGTTACGTTTTTGTTTTGTTGTTTTTTTAGTCAAAATGTGGCTTTTAAAAGCATGTTTTCTTTTGATCTTTCCTGTTCCGGTAAGGGTGAACCTTTTTTTTGCACCGGAGTTAGTTTTCATTTTTGGCATTGTTACTATATTTAAATTGTATAATCTTAATTTGTATAACTGCTTATTTTAGTTTCTTTGGTGAAAACATGACAATCATGCGTTTCCCTTCCAACTGTGGCAGTTGATCTACTTTGGCATATTCTTCCAGGTCACTGGCAAAACGTAGTAATAAAACTTCGCCTTGTTCTTTAAAGAGAATAGAACGACCTTTGAAAAATACATATGCTTTTACTTTGCAGCCTTCTTTCAAAAAGCCCTGAGCGTGTTTTAGCTTGAAATTATAATCGTGATCATCAGTTTGAGGACCGAAGCGTATTTCTTTCAAAATTACTTTAGCCGTTTTAGCCTTTGATTCTTTCTCACGTTTTTTAATTTGGTATAAAAACTTCTGATAATCAACTATTTTACAAACCGGTGGCTCAGCATTAGGCGATATTTCTACCAAATCTAATTCGAGTTGATCGGCAATCCGAATGGCTTCTTCATAGGAATAGACGCCTTGCTCTATGTTATCACCTACCAAACGAACTTCTTTTAACCCCTTAATCTTTTCGTTAATTCGATTGGGTTGCTCTTTTACTCTGCCTCTAAGAGGTCTGATGGTTAATTGTTTAGCTATTGTTTGTTTCCTCCCTAATTTTAATGCGTGAATAAAATTTTAGTTATGCTTTTTTGAGCCCGCAAATATAATACTTTTATTTGAATTATTAACGGTGAAACGCAATATATTCTGATATTTTTAAAAACAAATGGGGTATAACTTTCATTCAATCTGCTTGTTGCTCACTTAATCTTTGCAGGTAATCTTCCAACCTGTCCATGGCTGTCCTGATGTTTCCCAGTGAATTGGCATATGAGAATCGTACGAAACCTTCACCATCTGTCCCGAAATCAACTCCAGGGGTAATGCCAACGTGGGCTTTCTCCAATACGTCAAAGGCAAAATGATACGAATCAGACGTGAACTTCCGGGCATCACAAAACACATAAAAGGCTCCCTGTGGTTCTGTATGAATCACGAATCCCATTCGTTTCAACCTTCCTATAATGTATAGCCTTCTTTCATTATAAATGGTTCGCATGGCATCTACATCTTTTTTTGCATTAGTCAATGCTGTAATCCCAGCTTTTTGAGCCGTGCTGGGTGCGCAGATAAATAAATTCTGTTGCAAAATCTGCAACGAGCGCATATATTCTTTTGGGGCAATCAGGTAGCCTAACCGTAAACCTGTCATGGCAAATCGTTTTGAAAAGCCATTAATAACAAATGCATTGTCTGTAAACTCCAGTATAGATGAAGCCCTGCCTTCATAAACCAATCCATGGTATATTTCATCCGAAATGATGGGAATGTCAAGTGTAACCAGATCTTTAAAAACCTGGTCGTTAACGAGTGTTCCCGTAGGATTCATGGGGGAGTTGACAAAAACAGCCCGGGTTTTATCCGTTATCTTTTTCCTGATCTCGGTTATATCGTATTGAAAATCGCATTCGGCATGCAAGGATACGCATATCGGTTCGGCATGGCAAGCCAATGCAAAGTTCCGGTAGCATGGATACCCCGGATTGGACATAATGACTTCATCTCCTGGTTGGCAAAGTAACATAAGTGCCATTAATATGGCCGGCGAAGAGCCCGAAGTGACCAATATGCATTCAGGATCAACGGTTACATTATATTCTGACTTGTAAAATTCACTTATAGCCGCCCGTAGTAATGGATCGCCTAGTGAGTGAGTATAATGGGTAGTCCCATTTTGATACGCTTTAATAGCTGCCTGTGATATGCATTCGGGCATATCGAAATCAGGCTCGCCCACTTCCAGGTGAATCACATCCACACCTTCACGTTGTAATTCGTTGGCTCGTTCCAAAACATCCATTACAATGAAGGATGTCATACGTTCTATTGTTTTATTCATGAATTCCGGTTGCTAAAAAATTACACAAAAGTAACGAAAAAGACTGATGCAGAGGTCTGATGTCTGAAATATTCCCTGATTTATTTAACGATAAATTTATGATAATCCAGATATTGCAGATTTGTAAAAATAGTACTACCTTTGTCGGACTTTTTTGCAAAAGAAAGTGTGATGGGAAATTAAGCGACTAATCACTTAAAAATAAACGCTTAAATTTTGAGTAACACATAAATAAACAAAATGAAAACATTTGAATTAAAAGGAACAGTGCGAGCTGAATTGGGGAAAAAAGCTACTAAAGCTGTCAGAGTTGCTGAAACAGTACCATGTGTATTGTACGGTGGTGCTGAAAACACACATTTCACCACAACTATCGGCGATATCCGTAAATTGATTTATACTCCGGAAGTTTATGTTGTAAACCTGGACATTGATGGCAAAAAGACAAAAGCTATCATGAAGGCATTACAATTTCATCCGGTAAGTGATAAAGTATTGCATATTGACTTTTTACAATTAGCCGAAGATAAACCTGTTGTTGTTGAACTTCCTGTTAAACTTGAAGGATTAGCCGAAGGTGTTAAGGCCGGTGGTAAATTAAGTCTTGAAATGCGTAAACTGAAGGTAAAAGGATTGTATACTCAATTCCCTGAAAATATCGTTATCAACGTTTCTGAATTGGGATTAGGAAAATCTATTCAGGTTGCTAAAGTTTCAGTGAAAGGCCTTGAGATATTAAACAACAAAAACGCAGTTGTTGCACAGGTTAAATTGACCAGAGCTGCACGTGGAGCAGCTGCAACAACGACTGTTGCTGCTAAATAAATTTTTCTATCATGAAATACTTGATTGTCGGATTGGGCAATATTGGTGCTGAGTACCAGAATACCCGCCACAACATAGGTTTTACAATATTGGACGCTTTTGCTAAGGCGTCCAATGTTTTTTTTACCGAAAACCGTTATGGAGCAACTTGTGAAGTAAAGATCAAAGGTCGGACACTCATTTTGCTGAAGCCTTCTACTTTTATGAACCTGAGTGGAAATGCCTTGCGGTATTGGATGCAAAAAGAAAATGTTGACATTGAAAACGTATTGGTAATTGTTGATGATATTGCTTTGCCCTTTGGAACTTTACGCTTAAAACCCAAAGGATCGGATGCAGGACATAATGGATTGAAAAATATCCAGGAAATCCTTGGTCATAGCAATTATGCCCGTTTAAGGTTTGGTCTTGGTGATGATTTTAAACGAGGTCAACAGATAGAATATGTCCTGGGACAATGGACATCAGAACAATCAAAAGCATTGCCTGAAAGGGCTGAAATGGCTGGAGAAATGATTAAAAGTTTTTGTCTTGCAGGATTGGAATTGACTATGACACAATTTAACGGGAAATAGTTAATTGGATGAATAATCGGAATGTAGGCTAAAATAATCATTTTAAACAAAATACAGCCTATCACCTTATTTACTTCTCTCACCTGATTAACCAAACAACTAATCAACTAATCAACGAAAATGAAGACCGAAGTTCGCATAGATAAATGGCTCTGGGCAGTTCGCTTGTTCAAAACACGGACTTTAGCTGCTGAAGCCTGCAAAAAAGGTAAAATCATCATTCAGAATGTTCCCGTAAAGCCATCCCGGAATGTAAAGATAGGGGATATTGTTTCTATAAAACGGAATCCAATCTTATTTTCATTCAAAGTGCTTGCGTTGTCTGAAAACCGCATGAATGCCAAATTAGTGCCGGACTTTTTGCTGAATGTTACCACTGCCGACCAACTGGAATTAATCGAATTGGGTAAACTGGCCGGACAATCCGGACGTGATCAGGGTGCCGGACGTCCTACCAAAAAAGACCGTCGTGAAATTGATGACTTCATTGAACCTACCTTTATGGATGAAGATGGCGATTGGGACTTTGAATAAAGAGATATTTGCCTTCGGCGATATTAACTTTGTGATATTAACCTCCGGCGATATTAGCTTGGCGAGATGAAGTGATATTGACGTTCATTGAATTGAAAATGGTAAATAGTAAAAGACTAAATAGTAAATGAAAGAATGTTTATAGCCAGAAAACTTAAAAAGGAAAATATCGCTGAATACTTGCTGTATATGTGGCAAGTAGAGGATTTGATACGTGCTTTTAATCTTAATATTGACGTGATCAACGAACGGATTATTGTTCCTTATCCTGTATCGGATGATGAACGTAAAAGTTTGTACGGCTGGTATGAAAGTCTGATTGAAATGATGCGCCTTGAAAATGTACAGGCTGATGGTCATTTGCAATTAAATAAAAATATTATCCTTGAACTCGATGAATTACACGCTTCCATCTTGCGATCGGGGAAAGATGCCGGGTATGCCGCAAAGTTTTACCATGTCCTGCCTTTTATTTCCCAATTGAGAAAACAACAGGATAACGTACTGATAAGTGACGTTGAACTTTGTTTCAACTTTCAATATGGTATCATGATGTTGCGCATGAAAAAAACTGAAATAACACCTGAAACACTTCAGGCTCAGACCGAAATAAGCAAATTTATGGTGCTGTTGGCAAAGAATTACCAGCTTTACAAATCCGGTGAATTGGATTTAGACGAAGATTAAATTACTTAAATAACCGGATATTGCCATATTTTATATAATTTTGGGGTGCAATAAATCAAGAAAAGAATACTGATCAATTAACTCAATAAATCAAACTTGTAACTTGTAACTAAAAAAACTAATTTATGAAAGGAATTGTATTAGCAGGTGGTTCAGGCACTCGTCTGTATCCGATTACCAAAAGTATCTCCAAACAGATCATTCCGGTGTATGATAAGCCAATGATCTATTATCCATTGTCAGTATTAATGCTGGCAGGAATTCGTGAGATACTGATTATTTCCACTCCCCAGGATATTCATCTTTATGAAAATCTGTTGGGCAATGGAGATGACTTAGGAATTAAACTTGTTTATGCTGTTCAGCCTTCTCCGGACGGACTGGCGCAGGCATTTGTTATTGGTGAGGAATTTATCGGTGATGATAATGTTTGTATGGTACTTGGTGATAATATATTTTATGGCTTTGACTTGTCACGTACTCTTCGTGAAGCAGCTACGTTAAAAGACGGTGCCGTTGTTTTCGGATATTATGTCAACGACCCTGAACGTTATGGTGTTGCTGAATTTGATTCTACAGGGAAAGTACTTAGTCTGGAAGAGAAACCTGCACAACCAAAATCAAATTATGCGGTTACCGGTCTTTATTTCTATAGCAATGATGTTGTCAAAAAATCAAAAGCACTCAAGCCTTCTAAACGGGGTGAACTGGAAATTACCGACCTCAACCGGTTGTATCTCGAAGAAGGACGTCTTAGCCTGAAAATGATGGGACGTGGCATGGCATGGCTTGATACAGGAACACATGATAGTTTGCTTGAAGCTTCTAACTTTATCGCTACTATTGAAAACCGTCAGGGACTTAAAGTAGCTTGTCTCGAAGAAATTGCTTACAGGTATGGGTATATCAACAAAGAACAATTGCTTAAACTTGCAGAGCCTCTTAAAAAAAATCATTACGGAGAATACCTTGTTAAAATTGCTAACGATAAGGGTAGCTTTGGTCTTTAGTTGGCTAATTAGTTGATTGGTTGAATAGTTAATTAGTCAATTTGTGAAATTAGTTTTTAATTTGTCTTTAATTCGTATATAATGGAAATTATAAAAACTCCGATATCCGGTCTTGTTATTGTTAAACCACGTGTATTTACTGATTCCCGTGGGTTCTTCTATGAAACGTATAATGAAAAAAGCTATCTTGAAGCAGGCATTGATCTTCATTTTTGCCAGGATAATCAATCTAAATCTTCCTACGGAGTCATTCGTGGGCTGCATTATCAGCTAAATCCACAAAGCCAGTCGAAACTGGTTTCAGTAATTCTGGGCTCTGTCTGGGATGTTGCCGTTGATTTACGTGCTGCGTCTCCTACGTTCGGACAATGGTATGGTGTGGAACTTACCGAAGAAAACCATTTGCAGTTCCTTATTCCACAGGGCTTTGCTCATGGCTTCTCTGTGTTGACCGAAACAGCCGTATTCTCGTATAAATGCGATAACTTTTATAGCCCGACTTTGGAACGTGGTATTATGTACAACGATCCGGCACTGGCCATTGACTGGAAAATACCTGCCGACAAAGCTGTTATATCCGATAAAGACTTAAAACACCGGTTATTTGTTGATGCAGATAAGAATTTTTGAAAGAATGATTTCCACAGATTAAAGACTGATTACACAGATAATATAAATATAATATCGCGAAGCTCATATCACCTATGGTAATATCAAAAATAGTATCACCGTAGGTTAATATCACTGAAAGTCATATCGCCGAAGGCTCATATCACTGAAAGTAATATCACCGAAGATCATAACGCGAAGCTAATATCAATAAAATGAATACAATCCTGATTACCGGCAGTCACGGACAACTTGGCAATGAAATGCAACAGGCTGCCAAGAGTTTCCCTGCTTTCAACTATCTCTATACCGATATCGAAGACCTTGATATCTGCGATAGAGCTGCTCTCAATGCTTTTGTAAAAGCAAATAAAGTAAACATTATTGTCAATTGTGCTGCTTATACGGCCGTGGATAAAGCGGAAGATGATGTGGAACTCTGTTACAAGATTAACTCCGATGCTGTTCGTAATATTGGTGAAGTAGCCAGCGAAAACAACCTGAAAGTTGTGCAGATCTCTACTGATTACGTGTTCGATGGCACCAATCACATTCCTTACACGGAAGATCAACCGGTTTGTCCTGACACTGTGTATGGCAAATCAAAATTAGCCGGTGAACAGGCTTTAATGGCTAGTTGCAAAGATGTTGTCATTATTCGTACTGCCTGGTTATATTCTTCGTTTGGCAATAACTTTGTAAAAACAATGATAAAGCTAGGTACTGAGCGTGATTCCCTAAACGTTATCTTCGATCAGATAGGTTCACCTACCTATGCGGCTGATTTGGCCCATGCTATTTTGAAGGTGCTAAGCCACGAAACATTTGTTCCCGGAATTTATCATTTCTCCGATGAAGGAGTATGCAGCTGGTACGATTTCACCAAGACAATTCACCGCATTGCAGGCATTGCCTGTGATGTTCACCCTATTGAAACCAAAGATTATCCAGCCCGCACGCCACGTCCGCATTACAGCGTACTGAATAAGGCAAAAATCAAAAGCACGTATGGTATTGTTATCCCGCATTGGGAAGAAAGCCTTGAACGATGCATTAAGATTCTAAAACAAACAACCTGATTTTTTATACAGCGAGGGCTTCACATTAAGTGAAGCCCTCGCTGTATAACCTAACCGGTTAATTAGTCGATCAATTGGTTAATTGGATTACTGAACATGTATCAAATCTCATAAACCGTCAAATCCTCTCCCAAAACAGTGTTCTCGAATACTGCTTTAGCTTCATTCAGCAATTCATTCTGATTGTTATAACGTGCTGAATAATGTCCGATAATAAGTTTCTTTACGTTGGCTTTCCGGGCTATTTCCCCTGCCTGACGGGCCGTAGAATGTTCGGTTTGTTTTGAACGGAGCATTTCTTCTTCCATAAAAGTTGCTTCATGGTATAAACAATCAACCCCTTCGATAATAGGGATAATCTTTTCAGAGTAAGCTGTGTCTGAACAATAGGCAAATCGTTTTGGTGCATCGCTGGCTATTGTTAGCAGCTCATTTGGAATTACCTCTCCTTCCTCAGTCACAAAATCTTCGCCTTGTTTTATTTTGGGGATTCTCCAGGTGGGGATATTATAAAAATCAATCATATCGCGTATGATATGTCTGTCCCTGGGCTTTTCTTCAAACAAAAAACCACAACAGGGAACGCGGTGTTTCAATGGAATAGAAAAAACCTGAACTGACCGGTCTTCATAAATCAATTCGTGTTTCCTCGGATGGATAGTGTGGAATATAACGTTGAAGGGTAAATCGGTACAAAAGTATTGCAGTTGAGGTCTCAATATCTTTTCCAGATCAGCCTGGGCGTGAATATGTAGTTCGGCCGTACGGTTCAACATGCCAAACGTGGAGATCAATCCCATTAACCCAAAACAATGGTCGCCATGTAGGTGTGATATAAAAATATGTCCCAACCGGTTGGCTTTTACACCCATTTGGGACATCCTGATTTGCGTACCTTCACCGCAATCGATCAAAAACTGTTTATCCCTGATTTCCAGCAGTTGCGAACTTGGAAAATTCTTTCGTGTTGGCATGGCCGATCCACAACCCAATATGGTGAGAGATGCTTTTTGCATTTTTTAATTTCTATCTTTCGGCTTTCAACAAGCTGTATACAATTAAATCAACAAACCCGCGGGTGTGAAGTTCACTTTCCCGTTCTATTCCTTCCTGTTTAAAGCCTAATCGTTTTGCAACTTCCTGGCTTTTAAAATTCCCGGTGGCTGCTTTAATTTGAATCCGGTTTAAATGCATTTCATCAAATACATAATTCAGTAAAGCGTTGACTGAAAGTGTCATAATCCCTTTGTGTTGAAATGACTCGGACAGCCAATAGCCGATTTCTGTTTTTTTATTGTCAAAATCGGTATCTTTCAGTCCAATAATCCCGGCAAAACTATTTTGATAATAAATGGCGAAAGTAACATCTATTCTATCCGAATCAACATAACTCTTCACAAAACTGTGGGTGTATGCTATATTTCGTGTACTTTCTACAAACGGTAACCACTCTTTGAGGTAGTTCCGGTCATGGTCAATGGTGTTGAAAATGGCTTCAACCTCTTCCAGTCCGATTTCCTTCAGCAGAATCTTATCGTCAACTTTCAGTACTCTTTTCCCGTTTGTCTTCAAGGTGTCCTTAATTCGTGAAATACTTATTTCCGTGAGAAATTTATCTTTTAAACTCTCGTTTTTTTCTTCAACTCAAAGTCACGTCCCAGATACTTCTCTCTTACCACCGGGTTATCGGCAAGTTCTTTCGAAGTCCCCTGAAACAGGATACGTCCTTCAAAAAGCAAATACGCCCTGTCGGTAATCATTAATGTCTCATCCACGTTATGATCGGTAATCAGAATTCCGATATTTTTATCTTTCAATTTCCAGACAATATCCTGAATGTCCTGAACAGCAATCGGGTCAACTCCGGCAAAGGGCTCATCCAGCATGATAAACCGGGGCTCAATGGCCAGGCAACGGGCTATTTCGGTACGGCGACGTTCACCTCCTGATAACCGGTCCCCGATATTTTGTCGCACGTGTTCCAGGTTAAATTCGGTAATCAGTGTTTCGAGCTTATGTTTTTGTTCCTCTTTGCTGAATTTAGTCATCTCCAGAACCGACCGGATATTGTCTTCCACTGTCATTTTCCGGAAAACTGAAGCTTCCTGGGCTAAATACCCGATGCCTTTTTGTGCCCGTTTGTACACCGGAAACTTTGTAATCTCTTCGTCATTCAGGAAAATCTTACCGGAATTGGGTTCTACAAGTCCGGTGGTCATATAAAAAGTGGTGGTTTTACCGGCACCGTTTGGCCCGAGTAATCCTACAATCTCACCTTGTTTCACATTAATGGAAACATCATTTACCACTGTACGTTTGCCGTATTTCTTAAACAAATGTTCTGTGCGGAGCACCATGCTGTTATTCGTCATAATCTTCAATTAGAAGCACAAAAGTACACTATTTATAAGGATAATCAAAAACAATTGAATGTAAAGTTATGTGTGGTGATTGCTTCGCAGCACTTCCTGAAGGTTGCTTCATCCCCTGCTCATTTCTCTGTTATATTTGTCAGGTGAGGCTTTGCACTGATTCCGCTTACTTTTTATCTTGAAAAATAATGTCCAAAGAAAATAAGACAGTTCATCCGTTTTGCAGATACCTCTTCCGATTCCCCGGGAAAACTACTTTATCTATGCCTGTTTCAACCCTTTTTTAGGTTCACCGGACAATGCTTTCACCTAAAAACAGGACTTTAGAGATTGTAACTAATCCTCGTTTTTTTTCTTAAATCTGGCATCCCTTTTTCCGCCCTTTCTCCGCTTTTCGTTATACCTTCGTTATGAGACGTTACATACATGTTACATATATAAAATATACATATTACATATATATTACATACCTATATAGGTATATATTATCTATGTAATACCTATGTATTAAAAATGCAATGACTCTGTTTTTAATAAAATTAAAGGTATAATGAAGGTATAACGAAGGGCGGAGAAAGGTAAAGGAAACAGTTGATATGCAGTAAAAAAGACTCTTCAGGTTGGAATGCTTTCAGGAAGAGGAAATCATTTAAAACTATTTTTGCTTAAATGCAGGTATCCAAGATGTTTAAATGCATTCGATATTTCTAATCCTGCCACGTGACCTGAAATTTAAGAGATGAGAAAAATGAAATTGTAATTTGCAGATAACCATAAGCATGGTGGCTTAAAGGCATAAGTGTATCACATAGATATGGTATGAAAAATACTGAATCCATGGTATTTTGAAGTCTGAAGGTTAGATCTATCTTTGTAGCATGAAATTAAAAAACTGATTTATGAAAACAGCTGCTTTTTGCCCTATATCAAATAAAAAGATTGATGAACATATCTCCCGCTTGAATGGCGCATTCACAATAGTATTTCTTGGCGTGTACGCGTTTACCGGCAATATAGTACCGGTGATATTCTTATTAATTGATTTTTCTTTTCGCGCGGGATATTTGTCCCGCTTTAGTCCGTTGGCTTATTTATCAAGGAATATCGCAAAATTATTGCAACTAAAACCCTTACTGATAAATGCCGGACCAAAGATATTTGCTGCCCGGATAGGATTAGTATTTAATGTGGCTATAATTCTGTCGTATATTTCGGGATTAAATAATCTGGCACTTGTTTTTACAGGTATGTTTGGTTTGTGTGCTATTCTTGAGTCTGTATTTGGCTTTTGTGTGGCTTGCCAGTTTTATCCGTTTGTGCATAAACTGATTTACCATTCTAAAATTCAGAAATCAAAAATCTGAACTTTTAATCTGTAACTTAAGAAGGCTATTTTCATTACAAAATGAAGATGGCCTTTTTTGTTTTTTATTTTTTGAATTAATGCTATGATTAATTATAAAAATTTAGATATTTCTGAATATTTAGTTGGTAATTTCATTACTTTTGCTTTTACAAGCTGACAAAATGATTTTTTTTCTTTATCGGTCTGTAAGTATGAATTATGCCTTGTAAATTATAAATTGATAATTATGTATCAGGATTTTAAATTGCATTTACAAACAGAACTGACCAATATCGAACAGGCCGGTTTGTATAAAAATGAACGTGTCATTATCTCGCCACAAGGTGCAAAGATCCGTGTGGCGGACGGTAAGGAAGTGTTGAACTTTTGCGCTAACAATTATCTGGGATTGTCAAACAACCCTTCATTGATAGATGCAGCAAAGAAAGGACTGGATACACATGGTTACGGAGTTTCCTCGGTACGCTTTATCTGTGGAACACAGGATGTCCACAAACAGCTTGAGACGTCTATAGCCCGTTTCTTTGGCACGGAGGATACAATATTGTATGCTGCCTGCTTTGACGCGAATGGAGGCGTTTTTGAGCCATTACTTACCGAAGAAGATGCCATTATCTCGGACGCACTGAATCATGCCTCCATCATTGATGGTGTACGGCTTTGCAAGGCACAACGTTACCGATATGCCAATGCGGATATGACCGACCTGGAAAATCAACTTAAGACATCCCAGGCACAACGATTCCGGTTAATAGTAACGGATGGGGTTTTCTCCATGGATGGAAATGTAACGCCGCTGGATAAAATTTATGAGCTTGCCGCAAAATATAATGCCATGATCATGGTTGATGAATCACATTCGGCGGGTGTTGTCGGAAAGACCGGACGCGGTGTTACCGAACTGTTTAATTTACGCGGACAACTGGAAATCATTACCGGAACACTTGGAAAAGCATTTGGAGGAGCAATCGGCGGTTTTACAACCGGAAAAAAGGAAATAATAGAATTGCTCAGACAACGTTCGCGTCCTTATCTGTTTTCAAATTCCATACCTCCTATGGTAGCAGCAGCAGGCATCAGGGTATTCGAAATGATGGACGAAACGAACGAATTGCAGGATAAGCTACATGAAAACACCCTTTATTTTGTTGAATCGATGAAAGCTGCAGGGTTTGATATAAAACCAACAGAATCGGCTATTTGTGCGGTCATGCTTTATGACGCCAAGCTCTCGCAGGATATAGCTGCACGCTTGCTGGAGGAAGGTATATATGTTACCGGATTTTATTATCCCGTTGTTCCAAAAGGGCAGGCCAGAATACGGGTCCAGATATCGGCAGCCCATGAAAGGGAACATCTGGACAAATGTATCACTGCTTTTACAAAAGTTGCCAGGGAGTTTGGTGTTATTACTTCGTGACATTAACTTCGTTGATATTAGCTTTTGGCGATATTAACTTCGTTGATATTACTTCGTGATATTACGAATCAACGAATCAACCAATTAACCAGTCACCCAATTCACCAATAAATCACCAAGAAATGAAAGCACTTGTAAAACTACTTCCCGAAAAAGGTATTTGGATGGAAGATATACCCATGCCGCATGTTGGTATCAATGATGTCTTGATACAAATTAAAAAAACGGCTATTTGCGGTACGGATTTACATATTTACAAATGGGATGAGTGGTCGCAACGTACCATAAAAACTCCTATGACCATTGGGCATGAGTATGTTGGAGTTGTTGTTGAAAAGGGCCATGGAGTCAGGAATATCCATATCGGGGAACGTGTAACCGGTGAAGGCCATATTGCGTGCGGACATTGTCGGAATTGCAGGCGCGGTAAACTTCATGTGTGTGAAAATTCGGTTGGAGTAGGAGTGAACCGGGATGGTGCATTTGCAGAATACCTGTCATTACCAGCTGAAAATGTTGTTCATTTGGATGCACGTATTCCCGATGAGATTGCTTCCATTATGGATCCTTTTGGAAATGCCACACATACTGCTTTGTCATTTCCACTGATTGGAGAAGACGTCCTTATTACCGGTGCAGGGTTGATTGGCATCATGGCTACTGCCATCTGTAAGTTTGCCGGAGCACGAAATATCGTAGTGAGCGACCTGAGTGACTATCGGCTGGATATTGCCAGGAAAATGGGTGCCACTATGACCATTAATCCACGAAAAGGAGAAAGCATTGAACAGGCAGTAAAAAGTTTACACATGCATGGATTTGATATCGGATTGGAGATGTCCGGTTCGTCCATTGCTTTCGAAAACATGATAGAAAACATGTATAATGGCTCCAAAATTGCATTGTTAGGAATCCTGCCAAATACAACTACAGTTCAATGGGATAAAATAATTTTTAAGGCCCTTACCCTGAAAGGAATTTATGGTCGTGAAATGTGGGAAACCTGGTATCAAATGGAGCAAATGTTGATAACAGGAATTGATCTAACCCCTGTAATTACCCACCGCTTTGAAATTAATGACTTTCAAAAAGGCTTTGATGTTATGGAAAGTGCGGAATGTGGTAAAGTGATTTTGAATTGGTAAATGACAACCTGATACTAATTCAATGATTTATTTTGAGTCTGCCATTCTGATATTTAAAGCGTTCACGTCAATACTTCTTAGAATTACTATTTTATTTATTTAGTCTAAGTTTATTCCTGAAACTATTAAATTTGACACATAACACTCCTTTGTTTTCGCAACGGAATCACTGATAGTGTAGTTAACAAACAACACAAATTAGTAACTCTAAAATTCTCAATTACAGAATTATGATGATTTTTTGTGATTCTGTTCCTTCCAAAGTCAGCTATGTGTCAAAAAATAAAGCAACAGGTGAAAACGACAAACCTTGTTTTTTAGACTTAGATATCCCAGTTTGTCAGGTTTGATGACAATAGTTCTTCCAGACGTTGGAAACCTTCATCGACCCCTTTTTGCATGCCATTTTTTACCATTCTATCCCTGTCTTCTGCGGATTGATATAATGCCTGAATAGTAAGTCTTGTCCTGTTGTCTGGTAATGCTTCGAATTTAGCAGTATCCAGTTCGACATGACCCTTCTCAGGAAGACCTTCATATTCCATGGTGCTGATTATACGCTCAGGAACCAGTATTTCGTGATATACGCCATGAAATGCAAATTCCCGGCCATTAGAATCTTTTTGAACAAAACGATAGCTTCCACCATTCCTGGGCTCAAACCTGTCAATTTTTGTGTTTAATCCTTTAGGACCTATCCATTGTGGATAAAGAAACGGATCAATAAATGCTTTAAAAACCTGATCACGATCAGCATTAAACTCCCTTATAATTAAGATCTCTTTAATTCCGGGTTCTATCGTAATCCTTACTTGATTATTCTTGGTTATTGTTGTCATAATATCTCGTTTTTAAAAGAGGGTTTACAATTTTTATTTGTCTCCACATGATTCATTTCAGACTTGAATTATGGCAGATTGAGTATTACTTTTCTCATCTTACTATATTTGTTGATGTTGAATATGCTTTTTTGCTTTTTTGATATTTACAATTTTATTATGTATGATCTAAGTGCTCTTTTAACCGTTTACCCATAAAATAATTCCAACGATTTAACTTATTTTCCCGGGTAAAGTCAGGATTATCCTGAGGAAAACTCTCAATTCCAACTTCTGTTAGCTTTACTTTAGTCAAATTATTCTCTTCTGAAATTTCAAAGGTGACAAGTGATTCTCCAGGATATCCTCCAAACTTCCAGGTGTATGAAATTGATTTGTCATGGATTACTTTTGTAACTTTCCATATATGGAGATAGTCTTTATCATCTGCCTGAACACTGAATTTTGTTTCAAAACCGACTTCGGGTTTAAATGACTTTAGAGTTTCAAAATACCATTTCTTCATTTGGTTTTCATCAGTGATTGCTTTCCAAACTTTATTCGCAGAGGCGTTATATGTTTTTTCGACGATTAGCGGGTTAAATCCAATTAGATGATCTGTAAGCAAAGGAACTGTATTAAAAAAGATATCCACAGCTTTCGGATCAGCAAAGAAATGCATGCCCGAAATAATTTTCCCGTTTTCGATTGTCCATAATACACAGACATCGTGTTCAATATTAATCCCGTCTTCCCTGTTGGTTTTTATATGCTGACATTCTATCAGGTGATTTTCATTCGAAGCAATGATCAACTTCTCAATAGTTGGTTTTGATTTAGCCATGATAGCTTCTATCCTATCAAAAAATGCAATCACTTCATCAAGACCCTTCTTTGTTCCGGCAAGTTTATGCTGACCTAAAAATGACCAGACCACATTTTCATCCATAACTTGTCGTATACCTGTCCGATCTCGTTTTAAATATGCT
>Ga0302285_10000973_pt1 | contig 15848 bp, 12 predicted proteins | sample III_Fen_E2_2_FD_200455 | JGI IMG/M metagenome (GOLD analysis project Ga0302285, IMG submission 200455) | Peat permafrost microbial communities from Stordalen Mire near Abisko, Sweden - III_Fen_E2_2 | ecosystem: Environmental > Terrestrial > Soil > Wetlands > Permafrost | place: Sweden: Abisko... | reverse complement strand
ACTACATGTTAAACATTCAGCTTTCCACTGATCAATAAACATGCAAAAGAGATTGATCCTTTCTTTTAAAATGTTCCCAATTATTTATTTGTATTATTAATAGAATGAATCGGGGGGTGATCAGAAATATAAGAAACGAAAAATATAAATTAATAATTCATCCAAAAAAATAATGATCTGCCATCATTTATTTGCTGCTAGAGCACAGTATCATAGCTGTAGAGCTAATAATAAAAACAATCGAATATTCTTTTCTTGACAGCAAAACCTTCAATAAAAGCGATTTTATCAGGAAAATGTGAAGAAGTAAAATAAATGTTTAAATAATGGTTATTTTAGATATTTTTGATGTTCGTTTGTATTGTTTTAATAACAGAAAATATGCAATAAATACACATTCATTCTCTCTTGAAATAAAGCTCGAACAAGTGTTCTGTTTGTTTAGTTTTGAAGTACTTTTTAACTTTCAGGTCTAAACTTATAAGACTGCTTAGGTTGGAGAGGGGATAGAAAAGAGAATATGTTCCCATGTCTCCAATTTTGTTGTAACTTAGATCTAAAATTAGACTTGAGAGATTAAGGAGATTCGCTAAGGGAGATAACAGAGATTACACCCCCATGTCTCCAATTTCATTCTCATTTAGACCTAGAGCTAGAATTGAGAGATTAAGGAGGTTCGCTAAGGGAGATAACAAATATTACGCTCCTATGTCTCCAATTTTGTTGTAACTTAGATCTAAAATTAGACTTGAGAGATTAAGGAGATTCGCTAAGGAAGATAACAGAGATTACACCCCCATGTCTCCAATTTCGTTCTCATTTAGACCTAGAGCTAGACTTGAGAGATTAAGGAGGTTCGCTAAGGGAGATAACAGAGATTACACTCCTATGTCTCCAAATTCATTGTGAAATAGATTTAGAGTTAGACTTGAGAGATTAAGGAGGTTCGCTAAGGGATATAACATAGTTTACGCTCCTATGTGCCCAATGTTGTTGTAATTTAGATTTAGAGCTAGACTTGAGAGATTAAGGAGATTCTCTAAGGGAGATAACAGAAATTATGCTCCTGTGTCTCCAATTTTGTTTTTAACTAGATCTAGAGTTAGACTTGAGAGATTAAGGAGGTTTGCTAAGGGAGATAACAAATATTACGCTCCTATGTCTCCAATTTTGTTGTAACTTAGATCTAAAATTAGACTTGAGAAATTAAGGAGATTAGCAAAGGGAGATAACAGAGATTAAGCTCCTATGTCTCCAATTTTATTGTCACGTAGATCTAGAGTTAGACTTGAGAGATTAAGGAGGTTTGCTATGGGAGATAACAAATATTATGCTCCCATGTCTCCAATTCTGTTGTTTTCTAGATAAATGCTTAGGCTTGAGAGATTAATGATATTCTCTAAGGGAGGTAACAGAGATTACGCTCTTATGTCTCCAATATTGTTATCCTAAAGATCAAGAGATAAACTTGTGAGATTAATGATATTCTCTAAGGGAGATAACAGAGATTACGCTCCTCTGCCTCCAATGTTGTTGTTTTTTAGATCTAGAGTTAGAATTGAGAGATTAAGGAGATTCGCTATGGGAGATAACAGAGATTATTCTCCCATGTCTCCAATTTTGTTGTAACTTAGATCTAAAATTAGACTTGAGAGATTAAGGAGATTCACTAAGGGAGATAGCAGAGATTACGCTACTATGTCTCCAATTTCGTTATGATATAGATTTATGGTTATGCTTGAGAGATTAAGGAGATTCGCTAAAGGAGATAACAGAGTTTACGCTCCTATGTCTTCAATTTTGTTACTAAAAAGATTTTTGGTTAGACTTGAGAGATTAAGGAGATTCGCGAAGGGAGATAACAGAGATTACGTTCCTATGTACCCAATTTAGTTGTAACTTAGATCTAGAGTTAGACTTGAGAGATTAAGGAAATTCGCTATGGGAGATAACAGATTTTAAACTCCTATATCTCCAATTTTGTTTGAATGAAGATATATGCCTATACTTGAGAGATTAAGGAGATTCGCTAAGGGAGATAACAGAGTTTACGCTCCTGTGTCTCTAATTTTGTTTTCATTTAGAATTATGGCTAAACTTGAGAGATTAAGGAGATCCCTTAAGGGATATAACAGAGATTACGCTCCTATGTGCCCAATTTCGTTACTAAAAAGATTTATGGTTAGACTTGAGAGATTAAGGAGATTCCCCAAGGGAGATAACAGAGATTAAGCTCCTATGTCTCCAATTTTGTTGTAACTTAGATCTAAAGTTAGACTTGAGAGATTAAGGAGATTCACTAAGGGAGATAACAGAGATTACGCTCCTCTGCCTCCAATTTTGTCATCTCTTAGATTTATGGCTATTCTTGAGAGATTAAGGAGATTCGCTAAGGGAGATAACAGAGATTACGCTCCCATGTCTCCAATTTTGTTGTTTTCTAGATTAATGCTTAGGCTTGAGAGATTAAGGAGATTCGCTAAGGGAGATAACAGAGATTAAGCTCCCATGTCTCCAATTTTGTTTTCACTTAGATCTAGAGTTAGATTTTAGAGATTAAGGAGATTTGCTAAGGGAGATAATAGAGATTACGCTTCTATGTCTCCAATGGAATTTTTAAAGAGGTTGAGTGAGACGCTCGATAAATTGGCTAGGATGCCTAAGGAAGACAAGAGAGATTTAGTTCCAAAAGTCCAAATTAAACTTCTTTCACAATTAAGGGAAATCCTTGATAGATTGAGGAGATTACCTATTATATTTAATAGAGATTTTTACTCAGTTTTTCCAATCTTTAATTTATTAAGATTTAGACAAACACTATAAAGATCAGCAAATCTATTTGGGGCTTATTTAAAGTCAGCAAATACTTTGCTATCCTCGATAGTTAACATCATTAGCTATTGACAATTATTTTCATCTAAATTCTCAGTAAAATCCCTTAGAGACTTTCTTTATTGTGGTTAAAACATTAGGAGTTATTTAGGAATTTTTTTAAAAACTGTTTTCGTGTTAATCTAAGGGTTCATATCCAAGCAGATCTCAGTAGATCCTAGAGGAACTGACAGCAACTTTCGAGCAAGTTGTTCTTCTGAACAGACAAGCTAGTTGTCAAGGAGGAAGATGCATAGGCCGACTGAGAAGCTATCAGTGAAGAAAGTGGAAAGATCTGGATTTCCCCATCTCTCTGGTGCAAAATACAAGGGAGATTCTCTGTTATGCCTCTGCAAAATACAATTCAAAGGTGAGGCATATTCGCCATTAAGTATTTGTTTTTCTAAAGTTGACAATTCTTGGAATTGTTCCTGTAATTGAGCCGCATGACTGAAGTTGCCTAACTTAACAACTACTTATCCTGATCCGTTTTCAGTGATTAAAAAACTGTCTAGGTTGATATTTCTGTGGAGTATTCGATTTTCATGAAGGAAATTAACTGAATCTATAATTTAAAAGGTCATACAATTCTTTTATTCATCTGAGTATTCTCCCCACACTCTCTGCAATTCCAGGTGATGGATGAGGGTATAATTACATTTTTCCAGTTCTTAGACTACAAACTCATTACCATTAGCATCTTTGAAAAACTTGCATCCGTAGAACTTTACGATGTAAGGACCTTAACAGATCCTCCTAATACCTATTTCTCTGAGGATTTCTGCCTTGTTGGTGCACAGTGAGAGTTTGAGAGCAACTTTCCTTTTTTCCATGAGGTTTTCTGCTCCGAAGACGACTCCACCAACTCCAACTCCTAAGACATCATATACTTCACTAAACTCTTTCCATTCCAGCATGATGCTCAAAGCGCTCTTGAGTAAATCCACATTTAACTAGGTTTTCCTTTATCTCTTGGCATTAAACCCACTTTCTATGTTGTGGAGTTTGCGTTGTCTACTCACTTGCCATATAAGAAAATCAAGTATTATCCTTTACGTAGAGATTGGCAGACAGAGAGAGTTTATGTGTTTCTTCAAAACGACTGAAAATATGGGAATATTCAAAGACCCTGTTTGTTTCTAAAGAAGCAGCAGCAGTATTGAACGAGCACTCTAGCTATTCTCCCTGGACTTACTCAATAGACAACGTGCAATCTTGCAAAGCAAAGTATTTTGATTGAGTTGGTCAGTATCAAGCATGGTTGCCAAGTCAGGTTAGGCAAGCGCAACATTAGAGATTGTCGAATAATCAAAATTAGCACCAATATTATCCAACTGAAGGAGGATTTTCCCTAAGGAAACAAGATCTTATTCAAGACAGTCTCCTTAGATCTTACGCATTGGAGGCATTAAGTTCTGGAATTCATTCACGGATACCGAATCCTCTGAGTTTCTGAGGTTAACAGTAGAGGTAAACCTAAGATTGCACAGTTTCAGGAGAACGGGATAGTCGTAGCTCGATGAGACTAAGAAGTGCTGTGTTGTGATATTTCCATGAGCTATGTTCTTTTGATGCAACAGGTTCACAGCATCAAACATTTGAATCGCTAACAATTCCTTAAACTCTTCAGTAGGATGATTCTTATTCTTCTCTAAATAATTCTAAATGGTATCTTGTAAGCTTCCTTAACACATTTCCATTTCCTACACAAAATAGACCTTTAGAGCAGATTATGAATCCTCACTTTTACCCTATTCAGCACTTTCATTCATTTTTGTGAGGAAGAATTAATTCTAAATCGCCATAAAGTAATCGCTCGAAGGAAGTTATTTCCGTATAGCGTACTCTCTCTCCATTGCTTAAATCTAGCAATCTGTGTGCTCATTGCATTCAAGTACTTTCAGAGCTACCTCTGCAATCTCATTCTTTTTAGCTCTGAGCACTAGCGCGAAAGGCCCATTTGCTTTGTAGCTGAAGTCAGAATATTCTGTTTGCTAGGTAGCCATCAAAGCTAGAAACTACTCTATGGATTGAAGGTTAAAGCTGCAGTTTATGGTTTGGCTTGCAATTTTATCAGAGGGTGCACTCATTTTTAGAATATTTGTGGGGGTTGTTTGTCAGATTATTATCTATGATTTGTTTTTTATTGGAAGAAAAATTAAACAATGTTGGAGAATGATTTAAAATTTATTCAAATTTCCACTAAAACACAAACCAAAGATTGTATTCAGAAATTAAGAGAATCAGAATTCTTTTATTAATAATCCTCTCTATCCCCCTCCCCACAACAAAATCAAGTATCAATTATTATTTTTTATGAATTTAACAAAAACAAAACTCTTTTTGGATCTTTATTTCTGAAAGAAAGAGTGGATAGAACTCCTGCTGTCATTTAATCAATAGAAACCATTCTGAATTAAAAAAATCAATTCAGTCTTGTTGTTAAATATTCAACATTCCAGAGATTTCTCCTAAACATAAAGAACTGACTCCATTCTATTCTACAATTCTATATCTTGCATAGCTAATCAACTCAGCTTTATCATTCACACTACATGTTAAACATTCAGCTTTCCACTGATCAATAAACATGCAAAAGAGATTGATCCTTTCTTTTAAAATGTTCCCAATTATTTATTTGTATTATTAATAATAATATTTAAATTTGTTTTACTATTGCGGATATTCCTTATTCAATCTTTTATTAACTAAACCCAACAACGCAACCTTTCTGAATATATTTTTATAATTTCCCTAATTTGACTTCTCCCCCAATTAACTAATCCTCCTTTGATATTTTCTAAGCAGAATCTTCTCCTTATTGGTGCTGAGATGGTGGATTTAAACGAGCATCTGCTTGGCGATTTGTTAGCTTCTCTTGAAAATGAAGTAATATATGGATACGCATAATAATAGATCATCCATAATTGAATTTCTTTGTTAGAATCGATATGACGGTTTGGAGTGGTTCAAGCAAAACGAAAGGATCTGGAGTAACTTGCAGTCAGCATTGAGCTCATCGAAGTCAACCTTAGCCAGAGTACGGCTTCTCAATGTCTTAAATCAATCAATTAAAGTAAATCTAAACACACACACACATAACACATGCCATTCATTATCATGAACTCTCTTTTCCTTTTATTATCTTTAAGTCAAAGAGCCTTTGGTTGTGCTAATCTGATGAAGAAGCCATGACAAAAGCAACGAGAACTCTCCTAAACCATTTGAATCGCTTAGCTAAGGATCAAAGTGGGATGCCTCACAGAGAATAAGATGTAGAAGAAGCGGAAGCCATTGGGGCTGCTTTCTTTGGAATTTGCAGCATATTACCTAAGACAATTCAGCAAATAGCTGAAGAATATGTTGAAACTTCAATGGGAAGTCAACTGATATGCACAGTTGTGTTGTAGTTGTTCCTTCAGCTAGCGTAACTAAATTCTCGAGATGTGTCGAGTAGAGGGTGTTTCACAGCACACGGAAGTGATATGTCAATAAAATGCTTTTTTTGTGTGTTTAAAACAACAGGGAAAGCTAGGAGAAATAAGGCAATCTTCAAGAAAATGAACAAAAAGACTTAATAAGAGCAGCTGAATTGGGCGTTTTCAGAGATGCAAGTGAGGAATTATCTGATCTCAAGGAAATATTATTAGCATACTCCGAGTGGATCAGCGAATTAGCGTTTTATGTCCTTGAGAGCAACACTCAGGACAGCAAGAGTCATCCTGCTCAGAAGTCAGCTGCTAGTAGTTCGGATAGAAAACAATTCCTTGTGGGATTAGATCTGCAGAGACTCGCAATCGAAGTGCTCAACAAATATGCATTCTACAACAACAAAAACATCAAATAATCGAAGCAGAATCTCATAACAGAACTTCGTGTGACTGCTATGACGGAGATCATCCCTGTCTAGGCCCTTCGCGACGGTGCCTTGACCTTCCTAGGATTGTATTTAAGCTCTCTTCCGATTACTAATCGTCCAGCGCATTTAGTGAACACTGTAACTAATCTAATCCAAGAGCAGATCCCTGATGACATCGATGTGCTTCAAGAAATACAAAACCTTGAAGTCCTTGAGCAATCTCAACAGCAACAAGACAAGAAGCATAACACCCTGAGTGGTTAGCCTCCAAATGATCTAACTCTAATCGATAAGTTCTTGAAGATGTGCGTGGCAGCGAATACCTTTGCAGTGGGTGCTCTGCAAGGGTTTTCCTTCAAAGATGAAAGCTAGCTCACTGATAGCTAAGTGATTCTATTGAGTTACATTCAGCGATTCAGTGTTATTGAAAGTATTCGAGAGAAGAATTCGCAGTTTTTTATAGATGCGCTGGATGTTGTGTTTAAATCTGCTTATCAAGGTGAGGAATTGAAGTAATAGTCTAAGAATAGTCTAGGATCAGTAGGCGTTATTGGATCTTGCTAGTAGATTTAAGAATAGCATGCAAAGCAGGATGAGTAGACCAAAACTACGGAGATTGTATAAAGTTTGATTTATAGTATTATGAGCTATTTTCCGAGGGATGGAAATGGCTAAAATGGGTTTGAGATTACCATAAATGGAGATGGATCGATTACGACGAGCGATGGTAGTGAGGGTAATGAGGAAAGAGACAATAATCAATGGGAAGAGTAATAATATGATGGGTCCGATGGTAACTCAGGTATTGCTTCAAGGAAGTAATCGAGTTGCCGTGCACTAACATAGCTGCTCTAATAGCTCGCAGTGACGCATTACGAGATTCTCCATCAAGTTCTCCTTGCGAAGTTTGAAAGATTAGTAAAAAAGGATTAAATAATGAGGGAGACTTCAGAATGATTGAATAAGGACAAAATTTGAATGCAATTTGTTTTTGTAAATCATAGATCGATGGTACTGAGTGGAACGCAGCTAACATTCAGAGTGTTGCTAGAGCTCTTGCAGTCACTCCTCATCTTCTAGATCCAGCATTGAACAAGCGATTCTGCATCACAGTCATCAGAGTATGAATATTCAAGAGGGGGGGGGGGAATGGAAGAGAAGAGGTGAAGGTTTTACTCTTTTTGTAACAACTAATTTTGCCTATTCAGTCATATCTGAACTTGATTGAGACCAGACGTAACCGCTTATCGAAGGCACTGATAATAAATGGATTCTTCCACTGTGGGTTGAATTTCAAGGTCTTCGTGAATGCTAACAGGAATGTCTTTGAGACACTCCTCATGAAGATGATCGAACTGCTACACGATGACTTGCCAGCTTTGAGTGTAAGGAAGCAACGATCATTTTGAATGTAGTATGCAGTGTCTTAATTGGGATTCTTTTCATTTTTGTCAGTCGATGAGCATCTTCTATCTTGGTGAGATGTGCAGAGACTACGGTGAGTTACTCCTCACTGAGAACAGAGCTAAGGAGATATTCCTCAAGGAAATCATAGCTTCGAATTTTAAATCGATCTACTTAGCGGAGAAGGTAAACATGCAGGCAAAGCTAAAGTTCTTCGAGCAATTATGCTAGTTAGCAGTGAAATCTAATGAAGATGGTGAGCATCAAGAGTTGCAGGAAGAACTGTTTGTCGGATTGACAGCTGATATTAAATAATCATTGAAAGAACTACTACTTCCAGGGTAAATATCGAAGATAACTTGCTTTAACTCGCCGGAGTAGTAGCTTGGAATGTTAACGCTCAAAGCATGCAAGATCATATCCCAGCACATGCCGAAGTTGTTCCAGAAGTTCTGCGGTAAATTAGAATAAGCTTATGAAAGGAATTTGAATAAGAATGGATATTTTGTGTTTTTAATAATAGGTGAGGTATTTGTAGAGTTAGCGTAATTCAAGATATCCGCTGAGGATTATTTAATTCAGAGATTAACTGAAGTGAATGATAACAGCAGACTGGAGGACCATGAAGAAGCTGCAGCTATCTTAGAGTTGATGTAAGTTTCAGTGGAAATCATCAACTAATGCTACTATCCAGAGAATTGCGAAGATTAATAATCGAAGCGCAAAAAGCAACTCAAGGTAACCAACGAGAGTGGATCACTGGAAGTTGAAGAAGTACCTCTTGATAAAGGTGGCAATGTTGAAAAGAATAAACAAGACACTCTTGAGATATCCGTTGAGAAGATCATCACAGCATTCCTCAACAACAACAACAACAACAACAAGGTTAGTAGTCTTGCAGTACCTCTACAAGATCTTTCAGCGTTAATGTTGATCTCAAAGAAAGTGTTGAGATCGAAAAGTATTGACACTGACAAAGCTACAATGACAAAGAATAATAATAATAGCGATGAGAATGATGATAATAATCTCAAGGTTGCTGAACTCCTCAAGCTCATCAACCAACTAGCTGATCGATTGCATAGAAATGCCGATGTAGCTACGAAATACCCAATCAATTAAGTGGCTTAGATCTTGAATGTTCTTATGGAGATTGCTTAAGCTCACCCTGATCTTCTCCTATTTAAGTTGATGGAATAAGTAACCGTGAATAGCAGTAGCAGCTACACGCATAATGCCATATATCGAATTCTCTTCGAATAGTTCAGTGCAGAACGCTAGACAACAAACTCTTCTTCTTCATCCTCCTCCTCTTCTGCGAGTGTTCTATTAGTATCTCTGAAGATCCTAGTGCTTTTCTGTGAAGTAAGAATCATGATTTCTTTGTTGCTGCATGACATCGAGAAATTTGCTGCAAAAATATTATTAATTTTTTACAGGCATCAGCGAAAAGCTAGCTATGGAAGACCAATAGTTGCTCGGCATTCAAGGAGTATTTCTTCAGCGATACGTTGACATCTCTGATCCCTCCGAGATTCAAGCTATCAGGAGAATCTCTCGCCTTAGCTGCTTAGATTCTAGCATGCATTTCCACGTAGCTTCTCAGCAGAAATCAAGAAGTAAGAAACAAAAAACAAAATAGATATTTTATCAAATGATTTTTTTGTCTTTTTTTCTTCTTTAAAGTCTCTTTAGAAGGTAGTAAATCTTCTCAAAGAGTCCATTTCCTCAGCAATCTCCAATCGCCATGCACTCAGTTGCATTCTGGATAGATAAACCATCCAAGCAATCCTCCATCTCACTCACTCCAAGAAGATTGAAGTACAAATGAATAAAAATGATATTTCCAATTTCTATTCTATTATTCTTTGACTAATATTACTGTAAAAAAGATTGAACTACTGCGATTACGAGCAGCTGTATTAACTCCATGATGGCAGCAAACGAGTCAATTAAAGGAAGAAACAAAGAATGAAGGAGAAGAATATCATGATAAAAAAGGCTGATCGCAGAATAGAAAGATAAATATTTGATAAAATAAGAGATATATTAAGATGATCATATGGTAGACAAACCGTAAAGATAACATTATTGATGCATAATATTTAGAGATTTTTATATATTTTTATACCGAATGTTGCAAGGCAATTTATTGCGATTAAATCATCTTTTCATGATTATCATAATTTCTTGTTGTTCAGATTGGCTCCTTGGTTATTGTTATTATTACTGTTATTGGGGTTAATAGCGAAATTATTCCCAATCGGTTTATTCTGCCCAGCTGCACCAAATAGCGACATACTAAACTTACTGCTGTTTCTCTTCGCTGCGTTGATCAGATTCGCTTGTATCGACTATTCGTTCATCGAAGAAGCTGTTTACTAAACTGCTAAGGGAATCTATTAGCTGCCAATAGAATTAGATGGATTTGGTTTAACAGAAGGTTAAACTGCTTATGGTTGTTGTTGTTGTTATTATGGGTATTGCAGATTATTACTAGGATTCGAAGTAATAGGTTAGTATGATTGCTATTTTATGACAAACACTCCAGGTGCTGTTTGAGCTTTGTAGATTTATTAATTGCCGTAGGTAAGCTACTCCGCAGCTGCTTCGCTTTAGGCAGCCTTTAAAATGGAGGAGAGTTACTGCGATTCTAAGGCTGATTACTGCTAGGCAAATTCACCTTGATTCGTGAAATCAGTTGAAAGGTGACGTAATGGGGATGATTATTGTTATTAGGATATTTACGTATCAGCTAGAGAAATAGGATTAGTAAATGGATTGCTGCTGCTGTTGTGAGTACTGTTACTTCCAGAAGCAGTATTGTTTGCTGAAGAAACAGATGCAGTTCGAGTGGATAAGAATACCTATTGTTACTATTGCTATTATTGTGCAGTTGAATCAGGCGAGAAAGCTGATGCTACATCTGCGGAGGACGATTTCACTGCTGATTGCTGTTGCTATTACTGTAGTATTACTGGCTAAGGAGGTTTCTAGAATAGCTATTACTACTACGGCTGCAGCTGTGGTGATTACCAACTCAAAGCATTCACAGTGTTATTAGTGTTGTTGTCTTTGTTCTATGTTGTAGTTGTTGGGAATGCACTCATTGTTAATCTTGTGTTCGATGCACCCACCACTCCTGTTCTGTTATCAGTACCTCCAGCACTAGGCTAGTTGGACACATTCACATTCGTTGCACTTCCTGTCTGCTATGATCTAATCCCTGATGATTGCAATGACTACGATTATTACAATACCTGCTGCGATTACTATTACTGCTGCTACCGCTACTACTGTTGTTATGCAGGCCCTCCGAAAATCACGACTCTTCCTTTCGATATATTCGGTTTTGCTTGCAGATTCTTCACGAAACTAAGCGTCTTCTCCGTCTATCCTATGTTCTCTACGAACGTTGTGAGATCTCCAAGCATATTCGCTGGAAGGTTATACCCACTCGACAGCTTAGCTAGGATGTTCTTGGTATACGTCTTCGTAGCTCTGAACTTCAGCATATTCAAGCCAATCGCAGAGAGATTCGCGTAGACTGTCGCTTAATACACGGGCAGTTCATTTTAGACTGAAGCATCTAATCCAGTGAGTTCATTGTGCGTTTGCGTGTAGATCATTGTCTCCCAGAGATCGTTGTACGCCCAGAGCTAGTGGTTTTTGACTTTATCTTGCAGGTAGACTTTCTCGACAGATGTGTTACGATGAATAGCGAGGGTTAATGGCATGAATTAGGTGACTAGCGATGTGTTCTTTTCCGATTCTAAGTAATCCATGTATCGGAAGCATTCACTGATAAGTTAGTTGCCACTGCTGACGGTTAACTAGCCTCGACCGCATTAACGGAAACTCTCTAAGAATAATAGGAATATCTCACCGTTCTCGAGGTTGCTGAAGGATACACTTAATGGTGCTGGTTCTAGGATTTCTTAGGGTTAAGGCTGTGAAACTGGTTGCTGTGATTAGATAGACTAGGTGTCTTGCTGAGATGTGTCATTGTTAGCAACTGCTGCTGGTGCTGCGGGCTGAGTAATTTCTGATGAGTTTTCAATGCGTTTTTCAGTGATTTGTGTTTCTTCTACTCTTGCTGCTGCTGTAGCTTCCTTAACTGAATTATTAATATCAATTGCTGCTGTTTCTTGTTAGGCCTATGCAACTGATTCCTTCTCTTTTAAACTTTCCTAGGGTTCTTCTTCTGGTTTGGAATTTGCATTAGCATCTTCTGTCCCTGCAGCTGAGGAGGCAGGTTATTATTGCAGTTTTTCCTAAACTAATTATCCAGCAACATCTTCACTCGCTTGTGCTTCATCTAATTATTCTACTTTATCGCTTAGCAACCCTTCCTATCCTTCTTTCTCCTTGCTTAACTCAGCTTATTTATCTTCAGTAAGATCCATCTTAATTCCCTTAGCATCCTCATTATGAACGTCCAAGTTATCTTCACCTTTAGGTACCATTTCAACCGAATCGATATCTGTTTTATCATTATTCTCAAAGGGTTTTTTTGATTCTGCTGCTACTGCAGGATCACTTCTAGATTCCTCAGCTGACCCTGTTTCTTTAATTGAATTCTCATATTCATTAGGTGCTCCTGTTACCTAAGAATCATGCTTCTCTGCTGGGATTGTGCTCACCTCCTTCTCTTTTTGATCTTCTTCTTTCTCAGTCTATTCTTTGGCTGAAATTACTTCACCATTAACTTCAGCAGAATTAATACCATCAGCAACAACAGCAACAATCTCTTCTGTTTTCTGCTCAGAAATAGTGCTATCTATTGCTTTCTCTTCTTCTTTCTGTTTTTCTTCTTCTCCTTCTTCTTTTTAAGGACTACTCTTATTACTGTTACTGCTACTCTTTCTACTACTACTTTGGCTCTTCTCCTTTTCATTCTCCTTCTTACTATTATTAGAATCCTGCTATTGAGATGATCCTTCATTACTATCTGACTACCCTTGCTATCCTTATTCTTTACTAATAATATCCTTCTCTTAATTCTTTTAATCTTTTCCTTGACTTTCTTATCCTTCTAATCCACTTTCTGAGTCCTACTACTTGGACGATTCAACTACTATTTATGATGCAACACTATCCTCCTCCTTTATGGTGTTAGTATGATTATTTCCATCTACTCCACCAGCATTACTATTATTCCTGCTATTCTTCTCATTACTACTTATATTATCATTATTACTCTTCGCTTCTAATGCTTGCTAAGCTAATTTACTATTCATTCCTCTTTTATTGAGTTCTTGCAAGAACACAGTGATATCAATATTGATCACATCCAAATCAGCACAATCTCCCTATTCTTTGACAACGCTATTCACAAGATAATGGCACGTATCTCGAATGCTCTTTCTCTTCAGCAAGGATAACTCATTCGATTATTGCAAAATAGCATTCTAAAAGTAACTCTAAATCGCTTGTCTCTCTTCCTTTCCAAGCACAGCTTCCTCCACAATAGGTGTCATCATCCTGCTAGTAGTTCCTTCAATGTCCTCCTTCTATTCTACATTACTGATGTTCTCCATAATGTTGTCATTTCCCTCTAAGATCTCTTCAGCTGATTTTATGAGTCGCGCAGTGAGATTACTGAAGAAACTATGAAAATTCAATGGCTTATGTATGGAAGTTCGAAGTGTGACCTGCTATCTTCCTGTGATGAAACTCGGCCGTGAATCGACTTGCCCAATAACATTACCTAGATCATACTGGATGTTCCTGATTTAGTTGACTTCAAACACCATCTGCTTCCTCGCTATGTCGTTTATGTCTCGCTTTAAATTATCTAGACTCACTACGAGTTACTCATATTTCCCAGGTAACTCAGTATTCCAATCGGTCACTGCGCCATTACTCGATGCTAATTCTCTGCTGTACTGCTCCGATAACTCGTTCTTGTTCTGCAAGCTCACCTTCAACCTCTCCAGGACTTAGCTACGTCGCTCCTTCCTGTTTCAAAATCATTTTGTTGTATTTTTTCACACAAATATTTTTTCCTTTTTATTCGTGCTTTTTCAATAATTCTCAATCTTTTTTACCATTTCTACACATCGCTGGGCACTTCATCTTAAACTAACCCAAAATACAAGCATGCTTCTTCGACTTCCTTGTTCGCTTGACTCAGTTTCTCCTTCTATTTATCTAACCCTTGCATTTAGCTCCTGAAATTCTTCTCACTTTCTCTGAAGAAATTCTCCGATTCCTTCAATCTATCTCCATTCTCCTTTAGAATGCTAGTGATATCATTTTACTCACCTTTCATTTACTCGATCAAGTACGCGGTGTGACTAGCGCGCTGCGAAGTATCGACTCGCAAGGCGGAACACTCAAACACCAGAGGATCTCCTTCTCGCACGAAATTGAGCTAGCCTTGAACTTTATTCAGTCCTTGGAGATAATGCTCTTCGACTTTGACGCGCTCATTCAGCACCATCTGTAGATACTCGAGACTCTTCAGGGAATCAGCAGCGATCTACAGAATACGCTTGATTTCTTTCTATCCTCCATCCATGAGTTCTTTGTGTAAATATATATCTTCGTGCTGGGTGTATGGAAACAATAATAAAAATATTTATCTTCTTTTTCTCTTCTTCTTCTCAATCTATTCTCAAAGTTTGATAAGCAATTCTTCGGAAGTTCTTGCTATTCTGCTGATTGGGTTGGGCTTATGCGAGTAAAAAATGTCTTTTTTCTTTTGGTTTGGAGGCACAATGCAATTATGGCAAGAATTGTATTTGGATGTATTCTAACTTTAAAGGCAAAATCAATCTATCGAAAATGATGGTTTTTGTAATGGAAAATAAGTAACCTAGTTGAGATATTTTACTATCAAATTGAATTAGACTTAGTTCTTGATCTTGTGTGAGTTCGTGTGTGTTTCTTCTTCTAAACTAAACCTTTAGAAAATCAAAGTCATCCCACAGCAATAAATAGATTATCATCTGAGGCTTAAAATGAAAGGAATAATTCCTTGAATTCTTTTATTTTCCCAATCATAGATCTTCCTCGAAGAACGCATTTTTACTAAAGTAGACAGCCAATTATTATAAGAATGGATTAATTTAAGTCAGCCATTCTCTTTCTACCTTGACTGAAATCCAATGAATAAATCGAAGTAATAGGATTATTATAAATCTTTACCTAAAACCACATGACTGCGCACAAAATGCTTATTCCGTCTTTCCAAAAAATCTAATGGAAGGAATTTTTATGAAACAGATAGACATTCCAGAGAGTCGTTTCCCACGCATCTTATGTTGCGTAGATTCCTTAGTAGGTTTTTATATTCCTCTTGATGGATATGCGGGAACGGTAATAAAATAAAAAACTAATAAAGAATTTGCTTCAATAATTTCACAATTTTTATTAAAAATCAGTGCGAAAAATAAAACAGACTTAACAATCAAATCATTCAAGAATGGAAGCATTAGCAAGAGACGTCTTAAACGAGACCAACAGAGTCCGCTAGAACCCTAATTCATACATCCCATATCTCCAGGAAATGCTCAGTTTATTCAAGGGCATGGTGCTCTATAAACCGGGTGAAATCCCACTACGAACAAATGAAGGGCCAGGTGCAGTTCAAGAATGTATTAATTACTTGAAATAGCAAAGCCCTTTACGCCCACTGTTATGGGATGATAATATGGCTAGATCAGCTTCAGATCATGCCAATGACATCGGACCAAAAGGTACAGAAAAT
>Ga0302285_10000972_pt1 | contig 15851 bp, 8 predicted proteins | sample III_Fen_E2_2_FD_200455 | JGI IMG/M metagenome (GOLD analysis project Ga0302285, IMG submission 200455) | Peat permafrost microbial communities from Stordalen Mire near Abisko, Sweden - III_Fen_E2_2 | ecosystem: Environmental > Terrestrial > Soil > Wetlands > Permafrost | place: Sweden: Abisko... | reverse complement strand
AACCCCAACCCCAACCCCAACCCCAACCCCAACCCCAACCCCAACCCCAACCCCAACCCCAACCCCAACCCCAACCCCGAAAATTCACTGATTGATACGTCAACTTTACTCATCAAAAGCTAGAAAAAATTTCTACTTCTTTTCCTTTGTTATCATTAGCTCCTATTAAGCTGAAGATAATAAATAGTCCATCAATTTGTTTCTTTTCTCATTTTTTCTATTTGTCTTTTTATCATTTATTTCATAATAAAAACCAAAAACACAACATAAATTCAATTTCTTTTGTTAATAAATACCCAATTCACAATATTTTTGTATTTAAAGAAATCAATAGAATCTAAAAGAACATTCACTTTGAAGTTATCAAAAGATATTTCAAACTGACAAATCATTCCCAAATCATATCTAAAACATCCTAAATAAGGGCAGTAATAGTGTTCTTAATTTGAATCAACTTTACATGAATCTATGTGAATCTTTAAAAAAAAAAATCAATGTGTTTTGTTCTCTCTATATTTTTCTTTATTTTTTCTAACACTACTTCCATACTACACCGTTAGCCAAATAGAAAAAACAAAACAACCTTGATTTAAATCGCATTGCGGAAAAAACTAAATTTCTCAAAAATTAAAACATCAACAACAAATTAAGTGCATTAACAAAAAGAAAAAAATATTCCCCTAACAACTCATATTTATATTCACATTTAACCAATGAGTAGTTATCTCTTACAACAGAAGAGATTCAGTGCTTCAACTTTGAAATCCTACAACAAAGAAAACAATGGATAAATGTCTATGCAGTCATCCAAGAATGTCAAAAATACTTTCGGTATCTCAACTAACAAAAATAATCTTTCCAAATCAATCACCAGTAAAAACATCCAGAATGCTATTCAAGACAGTTCTAGCTATTACAACAACGCTAAGAATCAATAGATTTTAAGTTCTTCGTAGTCCCTTCTTCAATCCAGTTCGATTAATCGAGGTAATTCTGTTACAAACAAAAACATTTCGTTATTTGATTAATCGTTTCTAATTCAATAGATTCCTAGCCACTTGGCGAAAACAACAAGCAAACTAATGGACTTCCTTCAGGGGTTCAAAAATCAGAAGGATCGAAACACCAATCTAACATGAATTCACAAAGCAATTTATCGTATTTGAACGGTCTCTACAATAAAACTAAGGAATATTCAGTGAACAAAGAGTAAATTCGAATCTTAGAAGAAGAAAAAGAGATGAAAGAGTGCTATTTCTCACCGAAGATCAACAGACGACCTTCACATGAGATTGTGAGATCACTGGATGATTTCCTGAATGATTAAAGTAAGTATGATAGCATGAAGAAGATCAAGCAAGCGTAGCTTAAAGAACAAGTCGCAAATGAAGAAGTCAAGTAAACAAAAAGAAAGAATTATGTTAAATAAAATAACCTGGATATTTAAGATTCTCTTTCCCCAACAGCAATGTTTCCTTCTTTTTTTATGGGAAAGAATTAAGAAATTCAAGATGTTGTTTTGTCATTTTGGAGTGCTGCCTTTTGGAATCGAAAATTCAAATCGATTTGTTTAATGCATTAATATATTATTTCTATTCAAATTTTTCATTCAAAATCTCAATGAATTTAGGTTAGCTCTGTCTTCCCCCCCCCCACCTCAATCACAATCAATCCAGTTTCAACATATTTATTTCAATTTAATCACTATTTTCTTCTTTGTTTTCCTAGGGAATTAACACTCATGCCAAGAATTAACAATTCTACTAAGAATCTCCCAACAGGTAGAGATTCCACAATCCCAATCCATGAGCGACTCTTTAGCTTACAAAAAGACTAACAATCACCAGTTTAGCTACATTAGCATTAGAATACATAAATCTCTGGATATTCCTCACAAGGAATAGTGAATTCATTCAATGGAGAAGAATAAAAATATTTCTCACCTAGAATCAATGCTAAGAGTAAAAGCCTAAAGCGGAAAGAACCTATTTCAATGATATTGTATCACGACGCATAACGAAGAACTGAATAGTAATAATCAAGATCTACATTAGGTTCGTCTTCAGAGAGTTCTTAGTCATTCATTGCTACAAGTGAAAAATCAGAGTAAGTTTTCTCATTAAACTTCGTTAAGGCGTTCTAGCAAGCTTGGAATAATGCTGGCTAAGTAGCTTGTAATAGTAACCACAACAACGATCAATTACAACAAGCTAACTGTTAACCTTCTTCTGCTAACAAAATAGATTATTTACGAATGAATAGGATCCTTGAGAATCTGTTGTTTGTATCTTAAACTGGGTAATTATTATCATCTAATTCCAGTAAAGTATCCAATCCGAATATTGCTAAAGAACGTAGCTTAGTTTACGATCTCTGGGGGATTCTCAAAGGGGATTGCTTCAAAGGCGTATCGAAACGGAATCTTTGTTTGTTTTTACTTTCCTTGTAAGGCATAAAAAATACTACTCCTGCTATGAACACTCTCGTTAGTTCAAATTCCCCTATGGATTCCTTAAATGGTTCGACTCATGCTAGCAATACTTACAACATCCCTAGCAATGTAAGTTCCTCGAAGCATTATGGTTATTTCGAAGGTGAGAATTGGTGTGTTGGTGAGGATATAACTGGGATATAAAATAAGTTTGATTTACTTGTCAAGAATCGATTAAGTCAATAGAGAATCAGACATTTAAGTCCTCGAGTGCTTAGAGAGTAAGAAGAGACTGAAAAGAACAGCTAAAGCACTGAGAAACATAGAAAATCTATGTCAAAAGGGTTGAACTAACAATAATTGTACACGAACTTATGTTCGAAGATTATTTAGATTGATTTGAAAAAATCATCTTAATCTCCTAATGACTATGTAGCGCTGCTTGTCTAACAACGGAATATGTAACTTAAGAAGCATTGTGCTTAGAAGATCGCTGAGAAAGAGACTGAATTAGATGGATGTACTTTCTAACCGAATCTCGATAGATGTGCGGAGAGAATTAAATCTCCAGGTACTGGTACGTAGAAGTCCTTAGCGTTGTATAAAATGATGTTCAAACCAAGTTCATAGAAAAGAGATAAATCTACTTATGATGTGGAATACGAGAAACAATGCGATTAATGCACGTTTAACCCTGATTGTGGATTGACGAAGGATTCGAAGTTTTTAAGTTCATCGTAGTAGTTCGTGAATAGGAATGTCGGGAAGAGCATTGAACGGATAAGATTAGCGAGATAGAATAGCTAGAATACGTCGTTGATGTTTACGAGAGGGTATCATGATATTCCAAAGTTCGATTAGACAACAAGTGTTTCAATGTATTCGGAGAAAAAGAGGGGGAACAATAATAGTAGTGTCAACTCTAAGATGATGCAGCCATTCAGAAGTTTTGGTAAGTATTTTTGGGGAGAAAATCTGGGTGGAAGTATGAAAATTCAAAAGGGATTCATTTGTTTTTATTGTTTTAAAGATGAATCCTCGGTAATTAATGATTCAAAGTAGTTCATGATGAAGAGTCTCGCTAGTGATGCTCCTACTGTCATCGAACCAGTTAATAATGCTAATCATAGATTTGGAGTATCCGCTAGTATGGAGTGGAATTAGTCTTAAGAATGGAATGGCACGAATGTGAATAACACAAACAACTTCATGCAGACTACTGATGGGCTTACGAGTTTACCTAACAATCTACCTCAAGGATAAGATGAAGCATAACCATAAGTCAAAGAAAACAGTAAGTATTTAAAAGGGGGAATTACTTTGTTAATAAGTTTATTTGGTTAAGGTCCTTAGGAGCGTATTCCATTGCTGTATGTTGATGTGAATATTGGGAAAGATAAACAAGAGAGAATTTCAATATTCAGTGGAGACAGTGCTGAAGGGTTATCGAGAGATTTCGCTTAAATTCACAGTAAAAAATAGCAGAAAACTAGATTAAGTTGTTGAATGAAATTGATATTTTTCGTTTAGATCTGGATGAGAAGATAAGAATGAAACTTGAAGATATGCTCGAGAATCAAATGAAAGAGTACACTCTTTTTAATTCTAATAATGCAGATTCTGTGGCAGCTAAGAATTGATCAAAGAGATGCAGGGTAGGGAAATGAAGAAGAGGAAGAAGAATAAGAGTATTATGCAGCTTCAGGATACACTCAATTTTCACCCAACAAAAAAGATTCGAAATTAAAGATATAATTTTATGATAGATATTTATATTTTTTTTTACATGGAATTAAATATCAAAATAATTTAGAATTGCAGCTGAATTCTTGAGTGCTTTTAAAAATGTATATTTATATTTCCATTGAGAGAGGTATTAAGAGAATAAGTTAAGATATTCTTGGTAGATTTTGGGGAAGATGGATTATGATTATTAATAAGAATGCAAACTTTTATTTGATTCTACTAACAAAATATCACTATTAGTTTATGTAATTTTGAGATTTAAACTTGTTGAGAAGAAACACTACTAAAGAAGATCTTATCTCAATCATAGTAAGGCACTGGTTGTACTTACTCTCTATCTCTATCTCTTGCTGTCCTTTTTGCTCTCAATATGTCCTAGCAAAGTATCAATGTAAAGTTAAAACAAAACGTGATGAAACTAACTCCATATAAGGATGATTTCAAGAGCAAATACAAATAGGACTATGAGTAATTGACTCTTGCAGCACTTAGAATACCTACTGATTCAGATAATCCTCAGTAGATTCCAGTAGATCTCTCTAGAAATACTCAGAAGCAAATATCTATTCATAAGAATCTAAGACCAAATTCACCACCACGTATTGTCAGATTCAAGCAAGCTCCAATTACTACTAACTATCTACAACCTTAAGGATTCATTCCAGCTAATTTATCCGCAGGGCGTGCAGGTTCAAACTCAAAAAAACGATCGCTTTCCCCTGACGAATTAATGATTCGAAAAGTCAAAATCAATTTGTTATTCAAAGACAAAGATAGAGTTGGTTCAGCTGATGATTCAAAGAGAATTAAAAATAATCATATGTCTAATGGGAATTCCATAGATGGAGGGAATTAGTAGCGATATTGTTTAGAGAGTAGTCCATAAAAAATCTAAAGAATTCTTAGAAGTGCATCTCCAAAAAAAACAATAGAAACAAGTACGACAAAAAATTTATGGATGAATTAATAGCAAAAAGCACTACGAGGGATAGTAAACAGTGAAGAAAGAGCTAAAACATAATGGGAAGCACATTAAGCAGTAAAGAAATAGGTTGAAGAATCACAAGGGAAAAGGTAGAAGAGTGATAGTAATAGCAATAGCAAGAAATCACCAATTGTGAGAATTCGTCCATTGAGTCCAGATGATAGAAGAAACTTTCAAAATATAAGATTTCTAAATGAAATAAGCCGACCTGGAAGTGCTAAGCTCAGTGGGAAGCAAGTCGATTTTTTAAATCCTAGAAACTCTGACAGAAACATTACAACAAATATTGAAAACGACGAATTTGATTTAGACGATAGTCTCTTTCGGCTTCGATAAATCTTCGTGAATTCACGTAAGAACTAAGTTTCCTTTACACCAAAACCAGCTGATTGCTCGCAGACGCACACCGAAGAAGCCCAGAAAGCATTTGTCGATACCTACAAAAATATTCACAGAATCGAAGAGAAATTTGAAACTCTTAATTCCCCAGGAAGAAAACGCAACCCACAAGAAGCTAAACTTATGGATAATTACATGTCCAATCCGATATCTCCGATCTAAGCGATTCTCATGAAGCAACGAGATTTCAATGTGTTACCTCGCAAAATGCAAATAATACATCGAAAACAAAACTCCAAAGAACTAAACCTACAACATATCAGAATGGGAGAGAAATCATCTGATGTTCTGTTTGCTGGAATAAATCGCATGAATTCACTGTAAATCTTGAGTGTATCCCATAGTGGATTGCAAGAAACTCAAATGCAAGAATTAGTAAAGAATCTACCTTGTTCACTGCATGAAATTGATCTCTCACACAACCCTCTATCGAACGCTACGATTTCTTAATTTTTCAAGGAAATCGACAGCAAACAAATCGAATTATTTACATTCAAAGCAGATGACGCATAACTCAGTGATAATGAAGCAGAATTACTTTTCACTGGGTTGCAATACATGCGAAAACTCAGGGTAATCAGTGTGAGTCAAAATACAATAACCAACAAAAGTTGTTTTGCGATACAAGATGCAATTAAAAATCTCCGTTGCTTGCGGGAAATCTATTTTCATTGGAATAGCATCAAAGGAGAAGGTGGGAGTTTGATATTAGATGAATGCAGTGTTATGAATACAGTTAAAGTATGTGATATGTCCCATAATTAACTAGGTTAAGCAAGCAACACTTAGATATTCATAAATGCGTTTAAGAGACTTTGTGATGCAAATAGCAACGAATCCTTGATTCATTTGGATATTTCTAATAATTATTTCAATATTAATGATTGTCTAGCAATGGCTAAAGCGTTATAGCTGAATTAATCAATTATTGGATTGCATTTTGCTGCTGGACATGATTGCTTTGTATCTTCATAAGGATTCATTCAGTAGTAATATGCTAAGGATTTATTGGAACTCAACTCATCACCGTAGATTCATAGGATAGATTCATGCAGGTAGAATTTGAAAATATCTGGGAAACTGTGTTAATTTCCTTAATAGTTTAGATATTTATTTGTTTGTATGATAATTACCAAAAGATTTAAGCAATACAACGAATACCATCTGCGACAACAAACTGATGAATAAATGAAAGTACGCTAAGGTGATAATTGTTGGATCTGCGAGGGATGGTATGAGCATCTATTCAAATGGAATCTAATCCCAGGAGAGCAAGAATATTTACATACAATGTATCTACACTTGGAGATCGATAATTATGTTCCCTTGAAAATGAACTCATCTAAATCTGATCCGGGGAATTTCTATCTAACAAGGATAGTACCACCGAGATGCTAGATTCGATATTTCTTCTCCTTAGATGGTCATTCAGCTGTGAAGATTGCTAAAGATCAACCGTAGACATAAGAAATTGTAACAGAAAAAATGATTAACTTTAAAATTTTTTTGTTTTGATTTCATTTTTTTAAATCTTTTTTAGAGAGGTATTCTTGTGAATTTAACATCGAAAACGATTGATCACAGTCAGAAATCATTTATCTTAGAAACAATCTTAGCTAATGAGAAGAGTTGGACATAGAGAATCGAGAGATTGAAGACTTAAATCGAAGTGTAATCACAACCTGGAGGGGCGAAAAATCTCATTGAAGATTTAAAGGCTTAGCTGATCTCTGAAGAAAAACGTGTCAAGAAAGAAAAACTCAATAGACAATATTAAGTCATCGATAAAATGGTGTTTTTCTAACCAATTAGAAATAAGATCATTCATGAGTTTAAGCAGTTTAATGTGCTGCACACAGGGAAGTTTCAGAATGTCGTTGAGATTAGCTAGAATCAAGATAATATTATGTATAAACTGCTGATTTCGTAGCGTCCAAGAACGTTTTTGTAAGGGAAAGATAAAAATTTAAGGAAATAATCACAAGCGTAGTGGGAAATATCGACATCGATATTCAAGGATTGCTTGCTGGAGGATGAAGTAAGAAATTAAGTGAACAATTAAATAGTATTATGTTTTTTTTCATGGAGAATTCTGACTTAAATATCTTTGAAACTTAGTAACTCTTGCGTCGTTGCTTTGAGATCGATTGGGAGTACTGTAAAGAGCGATTCTTAAATGAATTTCCATTTCTTAATGAAGATGAAATTCTCCAAATCAAGCAAGAACTCAGCAAATAATATGGTTTTATCCACAATGCATACAAACATTTATCTGGTTTAAACTCTACTAATGACATCCCATCTGTTTCTGCTACTGTTTTCATCGAATTCATTTCAAAATGCAAGATTCTAGACGCTGAACTCTTGAAATCCAGTGACATCGACAGATGTTTTTAAGAAACGAAAAAAGCAGGAAAAATAAATAAAAAAAATCTCGGAATAAATCGGTGTTAGTTTCTCGAAATAATTCTAAGAATCGCAGAAACTAAGTATATTACTAACAGTAACTCTAATAATAATCATCTTTCGATGGAGAAATAATAGCAATAATATTAAGAATCCAGTCAAACTACATTATCTGAAGCTGTTTTGTTACTTCTCGATGATGGATATTTATAAGGTATAAAATCATATCCAAACTAATAGAAATGGAGATAATATCAGCTTTGGACGGAGTAATGTGATTAATGCTTCACTTTTTACTCCTAACTAATCACTGCGATCCTCAAAAAATACAGTGAAAATTCGCTCAAAAAAAAATCTTAACAGAATTCACTTCTCATGAGCGATTTTGCATAATTATGTGAATAAAGTGGAATCATCACAAAATCATTCACGATACGTGATATGAATAGCCTTTTTACATAGAGTCTTAGGAGTATCTGTGAGGAAAATGATGATCCGAGAGTAATGAATTTATAAGAATTTATGGAAGTTATTGGAAGAATAGCGCATAGAACTGTGAATAGTAAATTGAATAAATTAACCTAATCAGCTGTAAATGCTAAGATTGCTTAGAATTTAAAGGAGTAGTTAAAGAACAATAAACTAAAAACGAAGGAAAGCAATTCGTCTATTGAGTTCTCAGATGATGAACCAGAGAATCACTAGCAGAATAACAGTAATAGGATAGGATTATTGAAATTGCATTATAAAATAGAATCACTCCTGTATATTATGTACTAGAAATGCACGAACAAAGAAATGAAAGATTCGTTTGCGTTTCCAACTGCGACTATCTTCAAAGAGTGAAGAGATTTAATACAGAAAAAATTAAGAAAAGGAGAAGAAATCTTGGGAATTTGAATGAATTTCTTAAACTAACTGAAGAAAATCATATGAAGATACGAACAGAAAAAGAATCTTAGAAGAGCTGAATGAATGTGATAAATTGCCCTGGTGGATTTAATGTTACTTCCGATTGAAGAAACGCACACAAAAAAAAGAATGGATAATATAAATCAAGCGTATTTAGAAGAGTTCTCAAATCTCATTTGGTTCTTTATTGGTTGCTCGTGGAGTAGCACTTGTATCTTCAGAATCTTGTCATTTAACTTTCTGTTCTCCTCTTCGAAGTCCTGTTTTTTCAAAGAAGTATTTAATTGCTCAACATTATGAAAGCAGTTTGTTGTTAATTCGAACTGTAAATGTGGTGAATAAACTCTTCCCCCTCTTTTCTTTCATCCTTACTTGTTTATCTGAGACTAAATCATCACATTTAGCTTCTAGATCTTTAAATCTACTTGCCCATTGCTTATTGGAGTTCTCATAGTCTTAATTTTCCAATCTAAGTCTGTCAATCTCATGACTGTATTTCTCTTCATACCTGTTTTATTTCAATTCACATATTACAACCTCATTTAACACACATTCTCTCTCTCTGTTTATTTTACACTTGATTAAGTCTTTTATAATCCGTTTTCATCTGTTCCATTTAGTTCCTTAGACTTTAGTTCTCCTGCTCTAAAATATGAATCTTATGATCTAATTCTTGCACATGCAATTCTCGTTTTGTTTTCTCACTCTTCATCTTTTGCATTTTCTTCTCTTGCTCATCATCCAATGGCTTTCTGACTCGCGAATCACTCTCCATATCCTCGTAATAGTTATCTTTATTCATAAAAACAAAATCAATATTTGCTATTCAAATCGCCAAAACGACAAACAAGAATGAATCTCTTTGCAAACACAAATTGTTGCCATGATTCCAATACCTTTAAATTTCTATGAAGCATTGATCGGAAACCCTTTATCCCATTTATACGTTGCCATTGAGAATGGATCTTATTCTTAAACTTCTCTCTCATTTACTGTGGATCTGTAATTATTGTTTCCATTCTCATAAACTGGTGGAGTCTTGAGTGCAGTGCTAGTTGTACCCTCTTTCAATGCACTAGTTACAATCTACTACTACTATGGCGGTTATTATACTTATTCCTTTTATTGATTCGATACAACTTAAGCCTAGCTTTGCTAAGCGACTTGCTATACTTACGAAGATTATTGCGGTTATTGTTACTATTGTTGAATTGAAGGTTAATAATCAGGTGGATATCTTGCTGGACTTCCAAGATAATTAGTTACTCTTGGCTGCATAGTTATTACACCAGGTGCCTCGAAATATCTGCTTTACACTAAAGGAAGACCACCCACACCAAGATACTACTACTGCTACTCATATGGATAATTGAAACCAGCTGGAGGTGAGGCTACACCTAAACTGTATGATCCTATGTGTCTTGATGGTATTTGATGCTAGTGCAAGTAAGGCGATTAGTAGTTCAATCCAGGAGGGGGAGAAGAATACATTGTTCAAATAGCTAGATGGATGGGATGATGATGTGAATGTGTATCTTATATCTCTGTGTGTGCTGAATAACTTATTTTTAAATTAAAAAACAATATCCTCTCTTCGAAGCAATAAATAACTATCACGGGTAATTATTTTTTTTTGATAGAAATCGATCGATTTAGGTTTTGATTCAAAACAATTATCCATTTGATTAAGAGATTGCTGCAAAATGCATACAAACAGCGGAAGAATTTTTCACTGAAAAATAAATTCAAAAATAAACCATTAATACTAAAAGAAAGAGAGAGATATATCTTCTACAAATCTAATCAATTTACTTATTTTACAAGTGTCATTCATTATATTTTTCTGTTATTACAAAAATAATCTAAAAATCCAAACTTTAAATAAGATTTTATTTCAAAACACCTAACTTTAAAGATCTAATCCCCAAATTGCTTTAATTATCACTTTGATTTCTTCAATGAAAATCATCAACCATTTAATATTTTTACTACATAAAATACCTAATTAATACCTTTAATATTTCCATCAAGCACTTCTTTGATTATTATTATTTTCATCCTCCTTATCATTCTTCCCCATTTATTCCTTTTGAGAATCCGATTCATGACTGCTATTACTGCTACTACTGCTGCTACTAACAATCGAGGAGTTATTTTCACCTTCTTCATTGACTTATTCAAGATTTCCAATAATCGTACCTTATTTCATAATTTCTTAGAAACCTTAAAAGTTCAACTCTCCAGTGCTGTAATTCAAGAATTAACTTATTTCTGCATAAATAGCTTGGATATCCTCCAATGGTAGTTTTCTGCCCTCCCTAGCTAAAATCTGAAAAACAAAGAATAAATGTATCACCAAAAAATATAAAAATCTCCTTATTCCTCTCTCTCTCTTTCTCCCCTTCCTTTTACATCAATTAAATCATTTTAGCTGATGGTTCCCGTTTCCGATGCATCAAGATAATTAAATGTCTTCTTGAGTCTTTCTATCTAGAGATAATATTAATCATCCAACGTCGCTGCTAGGAACTCAGAATAGTTAATCTTCTTCTTCTACTCTATTTCACTAACCTCTTTATTTTCCTAATCTATCTAACTTTTCCCATCTTTTTCTTCTAACACCATATTATTAATATTCTTATTTTGACTCTCTTTCTTCGTGATTGTATTGAACAATTCTTCAATTTATGAATCTTCTTTGAATTGTTCCTCTCCATCGAATTTTAGTTTCTAAATGACTTATTTCAGATCTTCTAATGATATAAACCCATTGGAATTCTTGTCAAATAATGCAAATATATCTTGCGGTGTCATACTTTCTGCACTTTCCATCTAGCGGACAATCAACTGAAGTACAATCCTTTTAAACATCGTGGAGTGCTTGAAACTCAAAAATCTATCGAGAACGAGTTATTTAGATCCACGCTGCTGTTACTGTCTAGGTAAGGCGATTGTGCCAAGAGTGTTTTTCCTTAATCTAGCAAACCAAGAATGATTCATTGCCGCAGCTAAAGTTATCCGTTTTTCAGAGCTGACAATGAGCATTTGCTCAACGAGATTTCGAGCATCCTTCGAAGCTAGTTTCCAACTTGGCGCATCAAATTAGCACATACCTTGGGAAATACTCTTCACATCGTAGAATGGTAGTTCACCGCAGATCAAGGCAAATAGAATACATCCCTAATATATAAAGAAAAATGCGTTAAAAATTTAATAATTGAAAGATCCTCCCTTTTTTGTAGCTTACAAGTGACCAGACATCACATTCTTTATCATATTTGCTGTGCTTCAACACTTCAGGTGCTGTTATGGAACATGTGCATATTCCCAAATCAAACCAAACTATAATTCAAATATTTGTATCCCCTACCCATTCAATTACCCATGTAGTTAAATGACCCAACTTTGGTGTGTCTTCTTTTCTCATTCGCTAGGAGCTTCTTGGATAACCCAAAATCGATGATTTTGATCTCTGCAGTCGCTGTGTCCTTTGTTGTAAAGATGACATTCTCCAGCTTGAGATCCCTGTGGACGATGTTGGAGTTGTGCATGTAGTTCACTGCCCAAAAGAGTTTCTGCATGATCTTAGCGACGTTGTACTCAGTGTTCAAGGAGGAATAGATGAGTTCTTTGAGTGTGCCTCCACTGCAGTATTCCATGACTAAGTAGATGTGATCTTTGTCCATGTAGGCTTCGAGGAATTTGCAGATGTTTGGGTGGTCTAATCGCTTCATGATGTCAACTTCTCTTTTGAGATAGTATTAGGGGATGTTCTGCACGGTTTCCTTTTGAATCGTCTTTATAGCGACTCGCTTGGATGGTTCGCTTAAGGGGATTGCAAGGTCCACGTGTCCGAATGATCCAGATCCTAAGCGCTTCTCGAATTTGTAGTAGTAGAAGATGTTCTCCACAGAAGCGATGGTTTGTTCTCGAGAATTTGCATCTGCAATCTAAGGATCATCCCAGAATTTAGTACTGTCTTCGATTGATGGAGATGGCTTTCGAGGTTAGTCAGTTTCTAGTTTTGCCTTGGTGGTTATGCAACCCATTGAGTGTGTGTGTGTGATAAGACAGAGAAAGAGTTGGATTTATGAGTTAGGGTTTGTTTTAGCTGCGCCAGAAAAGTGTGAAGGGAAAAGGATCTGATAATAGACTAAGCAGCAAAAAGTAATTAAAACTGCTACTTCTAGTCAATAGTTCTCCTTGTTTTGTGGCTAGGGAGGAATTAAAAATCGAATGATCGATCTTTGGGGAATTGATTTTAATTATTGTTTGTCTGTTTTACTTCTCCTTTCTTCTTTTTTACTTTCTTCCAAAGTCACAGAGTCTTTAATCTTTAGCTCCTATTCTTCATGATTTGTCTTAGATTGAAATAATCAGAAGGAGGATCATATTCATTGATAAAGAGTGTTTGGTGGAATTTTAGAGGGGGGAATTCATTGGGAAATAATATGATATGAGGGTCGCTTTTGATTATCCTTCTAAATTTTAAGTAAGAATTATTTCTTTTTAATAGTTGATTTTGAAATTCGCATGTCTGCATATTGTTTATTTTTTTTGTAGCTCAAGAAAATTCAATGTTTGAGAAGCCAAAAAGGGTTAATTTAGCAATTAATTGTTTGCAAATTAAGGTATTAATAGCCATGATTGGAGGGTGAAATGCTTAATAGGAGATAGTGAATTTGATTTCATGCAGTTTAATATCGGAAAAGCATAGTTTTGCAATAAACTTAGACTAAGGAGACAAAGCTATTCACCATACTGACAACAATCAGCTTGCAAATTGCAATGTAAGATTTGACTGATTTATTAATTGTAGTTGTGAGTTGTTCTTGACGTTTTCTTGTAGCTGAAGATCCTCCTTTTAGAATAAGAGATCTTTTATTTATTATTTGGCTTCAGCAGTGGAAGGACATACATAGTCTGAATGATTTCTTTCTTTTTCCTCGAAAAACAAGAACTCAATTTGATTATCAAGTATTCTAATTGTTTTAATTCAAAATGATCTCTCTTAAGATATCCTTAAACCCTTCCAAATGAGAAAAACTGTGTAAATTTATTGAATATTAATAACTATCAAAATAAATGAAATACAACACAGTATAAAATTATTTCATTCCTTTTTAACTCTCAAATCTATGCTTAATTAGAACTCATTCTAAAGGTGATTTTTTTAATTCAATTTATGCTTTAATGTCATCAATTCTGTTTCTGAGAATTTCGATTTCAATCAAGTTGAGATTTTTAGAATATTTGTAATATTCTTGATTACCATCTTTCCTTTCATTTGCTAAGACCGTAAGTTCCTTTTCCCTTTTAAGCTAAGAATCAAGTTATTTACCAGTTTCAGTAAATATTTCATTGAGTTTATTTAGGGTCTTTTCACTTAGGTCTTCTGTTTCATATTCATAGTTCCACTAAACATCATCTACTTAGCTCATTAAGGAATCATTTTCTTTCTGATAATTCTAATAATTCTCATTTAACTGCGTAAGTTGATTGTAAAGTGTTATAAGTTTATCGCTAATACCGGAGGTCTAATTTGGCTGAGTAGATTAGTTGATTTCTTGTTAGCAAGAAGCACCTTCAAGAAGTAGGATCAGAGAAATACAGAGAAAAGTTATTGTCTGGGGAGTCATTTTTATTTGATTTTGATTTGATATTTTTGGATTATTTATTAATTATTTCTGAAAACATTTTAGGTTTTTGCCATTTTAAATAGAGTCAATGAGGTAGAACTATCTATTTTTAAGCTCAGTCGAGGCAGGACTAAAATAGATTTAAATCAACATTAGTAATAGTTTGCTTGTTAATCTAAATAGTAATAATGTTATTAGAACTATGTGTATTTGCCTAGTAATAGTGTTATTAGAACTATGTGTATTTGCCTAGTAATAGTGTTATTAGAACTATGTGTATTTGCCTTTGACGTATTGAAAATATTAACAAATAAGATATTAGTCCAGTAATTTTATGGTATTGCATGAGTTTTCAAAAATCAGCATAGAGAGAATTAGCACAGAGGAAACAGAATGCAAGACACTTAAAGGACAACAATCACTTGTGCCAAAATGCAAAAAGTGTAACACTTGTGTTTAAGAGGGAAATTTATCTTAATGGTTAAAAGAGATTAGATAATGAATTGTTACAGTAAAACATGTTTTTTTCATAGCCTTTGATGAGATTCCTAGCAGCGATACATAAAGTATTTATACCCATCAATGGAGGATCAGCTATCAAATAGACGATAGCTGGTTGAATAGCATCCAGTTTAAGAATAGACAAGTAGACACAGCAATAACAAGAGAAAACAAACAGAGGAGCATCTGAAAATATTAATTGTTCTATCAATTAAAGGGCTGAAGCATATGAAATATGTTATCATTAAGCATAATTTGACTCCCTTTGATGATGCAGTTCATTTTTACTAACAATAATTGGAAAATTGAAAAAACTTCCTCATTTACTTAATGTTTAGAACTTATATTGAAAAGACAAATAAACAAAGGAGAATGACTAAAAGTGTTGTCCCTAAATCGAATCAAGAGACCCAAGAAAAACATCTTGAGAATTATCTTAATCTCATAAAAACAGATTATTCAGGAACATACAGGTTAAAAAAGGGGAAAGAATAGAGCTATTATTGAATGAGAATAGCTGGTCTAAGCTTTAACGGACAAAGGGACTTAGCTCATTACTTCTCTTCCTTTTAGTTGTTTCACATTAAATTATCAAAACCTTCCGAAACAACCACTTCTGTCAGAATTACATGGTTGTTAGCGTGATCAATTTCCACAAGAAGGTAATATTAGCAGTGTATCCTAATATCTTTCTTTACTGAAGGTTCCACCACGTTCGTGTAGTTGGGATAATCGGCTACTTTTAAAGTTCGACTAGCGATATGAAAACGCATTTCAACTTCTTTATGGACGTTCTTAGCATTTAGGGGTGAGTTCAGAGCTACGCCAGTTA
>Ga0302285_10000968_pt1 | contig 15877 bp, 5 predicted proteins | sample III_Fen_E2_2_FD_200455 | JGI IMG/M metagenome (GOLD analysis project Ga0302285, IMG submission 200455) | Peat permafrost microbial communities from Stordalen Mire near Abisko, Sweden - III_Fen_E2_2 | ecosystem: Environmental > Terrestrial > Soil > Wetlands > Permafrost | place: Sweden: Abisko... | reverse complement strand
CTGGCATTTCAAAATGATGAGAAAGAAAAACGCGCAGCCGAATTAATAGTAGCGAACAAAGAACTGGCTTTTCAAAATGATGAAAAAGGGAAACGTGCTGATGAATTAAGTGTTGCCAATAAAGAACTGGCATTTCAAAATGATGAAAAAGAGAAACGAGCCAATGAGTTAAGTGTAGCCAATAAAGAACTTGCTTTTCAAAATGATGAAAAGGAAAAACGTGCAGCCGAATTAAGCGTTGCGAATAAAGAACTTGCATTTCAAAATGATGAAAAGGAAAAACGTGCAGCCGAATTAAGCGTTGCGAATAAAGAACTTGCATTTCAAAATGATGAAAAGGAAAAACGCGCTGCTGAATTGAGTATTGCGAATAAAGAACTGGCCTATCAAAATAATGAAAAAGAAAAACGTGCTGCCGAATTAAGTATTGCCAACAAAGAACTTATTTTTCAAAATGAAGAAAAAGAAAAGCTTGCAGCAGAGTTAATTATTGCTGATAAAGAACTAGCCTATCAGACCGGTGAGAAACAAAAAAGAGCGGATGAGTTAATTATAGCTGATAAAGAACTTGCATTTCAAACCGAAGAAAAAGAAAAGCGAGCCGCTGAACTTGTAATTGCTGACAAAGAAATTGTATTACAAAACTTAGAGAAAGAACGTAGGGAAATTGCGAACAAAGAACTGGAAGCTTTCAGCTATTCATTAAAATTAGCGTCGCAATATTCACTAAGTCTGATTGAAGCCAGCCTAGATCCATTAGTTACAATCAGTCCGGAAGGTAAAATTACTGATATGAATGAAGCCCTGGTAAACATTACAGGTATGACCCGTAATGAACTCATTGGTTCAGACTTCTTTGATTATTTTACAGAACCACAAATGGCACGTGAAGTTTATCAGGAGGTATTTGCAAATGGTTCTGTGGCTGATTCACCTTTAACTCTTCGACATAAAAAAGGGAAATTGACTGATGTTTTGTTTAATGGATCAGTATATAAAGATGATAAGGGCAACGTACTCGGAGTCGTTGTAGTTGCCAGAGATGTAACAGCCCAAAAACTACTCTCAAAATACTCTTTGAGCTTGATTGAAGCAAGTCTTGATCCTTTGGTGACCATCAGTACCGAAGGCAAGATAACAGATATGAATCAGGCCACAGTGGACATTCTCGGAATATCACGCGAAGAATTGACAGATACTGATTTCTTCGATTATTTTACCGAACCTCAGATGGCACGTGAAGTTTATCAGGAAGTATTTGCCAAAGGCTCTGTAGCCGATTCTCCGCTTACAATCCGTAATAAAAGCGGAAAACTGACTGATGTATTATTTAATGGCTCGGTATATAAAGATGACCGTGGAAATGTGTTAGGGGTAGTTATCGTTGCCAGGGATATTACCAATCAAAAAAGAATAGCTACCGAATTGACGGAAGCTATTGTATTTGCCGAAATGGCGACTGAAATTGCTGAAGTAGCTAAAAATAAAGCAGAAAGTTCAACCCTGATAGCTGAAAATGCTGTAAAAGCAAAACAACAGTTTTTGTCGAATATGAGTCACGAAATCCGTACTCCTATGAATGCGATTATCGGGTTTACTAAAGTACTATTGAAAACCGAATTGACAGCTAAACAAAAAGAATACCTTACTGCCATAAAATTAAGCGGTGATGCGTTAATTGTACTTATTAATGACATTCTTGACCTTGCAAAAGTAGATGCCGGTAAAATGACATTCGAACAGGTTCCATTTAAAATGGCAGTATCCATTTCTGCAATGGTCCATTTATTTGAAACTAAAATTTGGGAAAAGAATTTACTGTTAATTAAAGAATATGATGATAAGATACCGGATGTTTTACTTGGTGATCCTGTTCGATTGCATCAGATTATTCTTAATCTGGTCAGTAATGCTGTGAAATTTACATCAAAGGGAAGTATAACTGTTCGTGTCCATTTATTATCACAAGATGATGAGAAAGTAAATATAGAATTTTCGGTCAAGGATACAGGTATCGGTATTTCCGAATCAAAAAAAGCAACCATATTTGATAATTTTCAACAGGCAACCAGCGGGACATCCAGGTTGTATGGAGGAACAGGATTAGGTCTTGCAATTGTCAAACAATTAGTAGAACCTCAGGGAGGAACAATCAGCGTAAGCAGTAAACTCGAGGAAGGATCAACTTTTAGCTTTATATTAAGCTTTCAGAAGACAACAGAAGAAGCTGAAATTGAAGTAGTGACTACCGATTTGGATACTGAAAATAATAACCTCAGGGTATTGGTCGTAGAAGACATTCCTCTTAACCAGTTGTTGATGAAAACGCTTCTTGATGATTACGGTTTTGAACGTGATATAGCCGATAATGGAAAGATAGCCATTGAAAAACTAAAAACCAATACATACGATATTATATTAATGGATCTTCAAATGCCTGAAATGAATGGATTTGAAGCCACTGATTTTATTCGGAACAGAATGCATTCCGACATTCCTATTATAGCATTAACAGCCGATGTAACTACAGTAGATCTGGCTAAATGCCGGGCTGTAGGCATGAATGATTATATTGCAAAACCAGTTGACGAAAGAATACTATACAGTAAAATTGTCGGATTGGCTAAAAGAACACCTCTTAATATAGAGGTCGAACCGAAATCTGTAGAACCTGATTCGTTAGAATTAAAGGAGATTAAAAAAATAAAATGCATCAACCTGGAATATCTGAACAATCGTACCAAATCAAATCCACAATTAATGATGGAAATGATTCAATTGTATCTTGAACAAACACCTCCATTAATCAACGCAATGAAAAAAGCGTTGTTAAGTGAGGACTGGCAATCTCTTCATGGGGCAGTGCATAAAATGATCCCATCATTTGCCATAATGGGTATGAGTGTCGATTTCGAAAATATGGCTAAAAAAGTGCAGGAATATGCCGGATCAGCACATCATCCTGATTTAATAACTGATATGGTTGTACAACTTGAAAATGTATGTATACAAGCTTGCGAAGAATTGGAAATAGAATTCAATAATATAAAAAATAAAACTAATGAATAATGATAAGATAAAAATCTTCCTGGTTGATGATGATGCTTTGTTTTTGAAATCTTTGGAAATTGATTTCATGGAACATGCCGATTTTACCATAGAAACATTTGCTACCGGTGAACTTTGTATGAGTGAATTATCAAAACAACCAGATGTAATTGTGTTGGATTATTTCCTGGACGGAATAGATAAAACTGCTATGAACGGTATTGAAACACTTGATAAAATTAAAGCTTTTAACCCGGATATTCCTGTAGTAATGTTATCTTCACAAGATAAGATTGAAGTAGCAATAGATTGCATGCATCATAAAGCATTCGATTATGTAGTCAAAAGTGAAACTGCATTCATGCGTCTGCAAAAAATCATTACTACAATTTTTCATTACCAAAAAATTGAAAAAGAGTTAAGCTGGTATATGGATCGAATGTAATATTTACTTACTGCCTGTCTATGGAAGTGCAGGCTTTATAATGTACTATTAAGTGTGCAATTTATCAGATTTGATAAATTGCACACTTTTTTTTGATTTGATTTATTTGCATCTTAATATGCCTTATTCAACATTAGGTAAATTAAAAATAGTACAAACAATAAATTCTTTAGGTGTGAATGATATAACATAAATATAAAATTGTGTAAGTAGAAAACATACCCCGACATCTATCTTTGAAACATATTAAATACAACTTTTAATGATTAAAGCATTAAAAGATATCAACTATTATTTACACTTCTAAAATCAATCATTATGTCACTATTATCAGTTTTACTTGTCCTTATTATTGTCGGTGTTCTCCTTTGGCTTGTCAATACGTATATCCCAATGGACCATAAAATTAAAAACATTTTAAATATTGTAGTTGTAGTTATTGTAGTTATTTGGCTGCTAAAAGTTTTCGGCCTTTTTAGCTACCTGATGAATATTCAGATTTAAGTGTTAACCCGTTTTGCATCAATTGAATATTTAGTAACTTAAAAAGTATCTAAATATTTAATTCATTAATTTACACTGTAAATTAAAAATAGCATTATTCTCCAATGGGGAGTAATGCTTTTAATATTATTTTATACAAGTTTGGCTGATGTGTATATTCATCTGCCGGATTCAATTTTTAAATCTAATAAACATTTGATTAATCTAATTGTATAAAATATTCCAATTTAAATATATTTGATGTTTTATAGATTCAATAATGCTTTGAGAAAAATACGTCTGAAAATCAACAATATATATTCTCCTCGAAATAAAGTCTTTTATTTAAGTGTGAATGATGTAACTTTATTAATTAATTATGTAATATTTACATTTAGAAAAATTATCAAATTTGCATAGTGAAAATTCATTCACCATTAATTTAAATATTATGAAATACAGAAATTTTCTACTTGTTTCTTTTCTGATTTTAACACAACTAATTTTTGCACAAACAACTGACATTAAATTAGCTTTTGATTTAGGTGTTGTTAAAAATGAATATAATGGAGATTATGGAAATGGCATTTTTAATTTTAAACAACAACTGTATCCATCAGCTGGAATATCATTAGGGTATTATTTATCACCTTCATTTAATATAGGTTTACGCAGTAGTTTTGGAGATTATGGCTTTCGGGAAAGCAATGTGAATTATTTTAGAGGACGAAAATTGGATGCTTCCTTATATACTCAATACAAATTTAATAATGGATATATTTTGAGAGAAAGTGCAAGATTTTACCCTTTTTTTACAATTGGCCTGGGCGTGGCTAATTATAGTATTAATTCTTCAATTGATAAGTCTGAATCAACCCCGAGTCTTTATCCTACTATAATTACTAAAGGAGTTGATTTGATTCTTCCGGTTGGAGCAGGACTCAAATATCAAATAACCGATCGATTTGCAGTTCAGTATCAATATTTGTATAGTTTTACTAACAGAGATAATCATGATGAAAACAGAGGTCCACAATTGTTTGGATCGGTTAATCATCCATTTTATAAAGCCGGAGATGACACATATGGCCAACATATATTCAGTTTTGTATTTTCTCTTGGTAAACAGAAAGACACGGATAAAGATGGAATCGCTGATAAGTATGATAAATGTCCAGAGACTCCACTAAATGTAAAAGTAGATAAAGAGGGTTGTCCAACAGATACTGATGGTGATGGTATAGCAAATTATCTGGATCAATGTCCGGATACTCCTTCTGGAGTAAAAGTTGACATGAAAGGTTGTCCTTTAGATTCAGATGGTGACGGAGTAGCAGATTATTTGGATAAATGCCCGAATACACCAAAAGGTTTTCAGGTAGATGTTACTGGTTGTTCGATCGATTCGGATGGAGATGGTGTTCCTGATTCACTTGATAAATGTCCGAATACACCTTCAGGAGTTCTGGTAGATGCAAATGGCTGTTCATTCGATTCTGACGGAGATGGAATACCTGATAACATCGATAAATGCAACAATACACCTACCGGAGTAAAAGTGGATGTAAATGGCTGTCCATTAGATTCGGATGGTGATGGTATTTCCGATTACCTTGATAAATGTCCGAATGTTCCAGGAATTGCTGCCAATAAAGGTTGTCCGGAAGTGAAGGTTGAAGTGATAAAGTTATTTAATCAAGCATTGCAGGGAATTCAATTTGAAACAGGAAAAGACATTATAAAAATTTCATCTTTCCCAATTCTGAATAAGGTGGTAGCTGTAATGAAAGAGTATCCAACTTATGGATTGGAAATAAACGGTCATACTGACAATACCGGAAATGATGCAAGCAATTTAATATTATCTCAAAAAAGATCAGATTCCGTTAAAGAATATCTAAAATTAAAAGGTGTTGAAGATTCAAGACTTATTACAAAAGGACATGGAGAAGAATTCCCTATAGCTAATAATAATACAGCAGCAGGTAGAACTAAAAACAGACGTGTCGAATTTAAAATATATTTCTGAAGAAATTTTTGATGAAATTTTATTATATATTTAAGTTTTACAACTTGTCTAAATTATACCTTTTGTTGACCACTTTGTACTATTTGACAAATGTATAAATATTTATCTTTAATTACTTTATAAAAAGAGACTGCTGAAAAGTTAGTCTCTTTTTATAAATTGGCTTTGTATGCCGGGTTTATTCTTCCAATGTAATAAATTGTTTAACTATTAAAATTTAAGAGTGCCAATTGTGTGATGAACTTTAAAAGCAGACTTCCACAGACTTCAGTTCATGATGACCCTTACTTCTTTTGTAATAAGTTGAATGAAGAGATTGCTGAACCAAACAATGTCCAATGAAATGAAGAAATACATCATTATGAATGATGTCAGTTATGGAATGATGGTTACTGGTCATCCTGCGGGCTATTTTACAAACGTAAGATTGAATATACTTATAACCATTTCGGTAAATTTTAATAAAATTAATAAGAGTATTGTCTTCTAAATGAAACAATACTCTTCTATATTAAATAAAAATAAAAGACTGAAAATTAAAGCTGGTAATTGGGTGCAAAAATTGAATTAATTTGTATCATTGTGAGTGAAATAGTACTGAAAACTAGTTTGTTAAATACCATCCTCTATTTTTATTTATATTGAATATCCGGATTTATATGAAGTAAGAATGATCTTGTTAAAATTTATTCGATTTCAAACAGAATTGAATAAAATGAATGTTATGTTCTTGTAAATCAATATAATAAATTTCTTTACATAGTATTCGGTAATTTTTTAATTGCAACTCAATTATTATATTACAAATCAAATGTGTGAAATATGTAACTTTCCTGTAAAATTATGTAATGATTTAATCCTCAAAAAATATCAACTTTGCATCGTGAAAACAAATTCACTTTAAAAAAATGTTTAATTATGAAAAATAAAAATTTACTATTTATGGCATTTATTCTTGCCACACAATTTCTGAGTGCTCAAACAGCCGATATTAAGGTCGGTTTTGATGTCAGCGTTATTAAAAATGAGTATAATGGTGATTATGGAAATGGCATTTTTAATTTTAAACAACAAATGTATCCTTCTGGCGGTTTAGGTATAGGATATTATTTAAATCCGTCATTTAACTTAGGATTGCGTACAAGTTTTGGCGATTTAGGTTTTAAAGAAACTATTGCAAATAGTTTCAGAGGTAGAAAATTCGACATGTCGTTTTATACCCAATACAAATTAAATAATGGTTATATTTTGAAGGAAGATTCAAGACTTTCTCCGTTCCTTACAGTTGGCCTTGGTTTAGCAGCTTATGGAATTAATTCCTCACTCGATAAATCGGGAGTTGACGCAACCCTTTATCCTACCATTATTACCAAAGGTGTTGATCTGATAATACCTGTAGGAGCCGGTTTGAAATATCAAATCAGCGAACGGGTTGCGATTCAATATCAATATCTGTATAATTTCACTAGCAGTGATATCCGTGATGAAAACAGAGGCCCTAATTTCTTTGGATCAAGCAGTCATCCGGCAAGCAAAAGTGGAAATGATGCTTACGGTCAACATATCTTTAGTATTGTGTTTAATATTGGAAAACATACCGATACAGACAAAGATGGTGTAGCCGATAAATATGATAAATGCCCTAATACTCCATTTAATGTAAAAGTAGATAAAGACGGATGTCCTGTTGATACCGATGTCGACGGTGTAGCCGATTATCTGGATAAATGTCCTGATACCCCTGCCGGCGTAGCTGTTGATGCTAACGGTTGCCCAATTGATACCGATGGTGATGGTATAGCTGATTATCTGGATAAATGTCCTGCTACTCCTGCCGGAATTAAAACAGATGCTAATGGTTGTCCAATTGATACTGATGGTGATGGAATCGCTGATTACCTGGATAAATGTTCAGATACTCCTGCCAATGTTGCTGTAGACGCATTCGGTTGTCCTGTTGATACAGATGGTGATGGCATTCCTGATTATTTGGATAAATGCCCTGATATTGCCGCTAAGGGAACAAAAGATGGTTGTCCAGAAGCTGTTGGCACTATATTCCAGAATATAGAATTTGAATTTGCTTCCGAAAAACTTACACGTAGTTCATATCCTACATTAAATCAAATTGCAATCACTTTAATTGCTAATCCATCTTCAGTTAAAATGAGTGTAGCTGGGTATACCGATTATATCGGCTCAAACGAATATAATTTGAAATTATCAGTAAGAAGAGCAAATTCAGTGAAAAAATATTTGTTGAAAAGACATGTACCAGCTTCAAGTATTACAATCACCGGATATGGTGAAGAAAATCCAATAGCTCCAAATGAAACTCCCGAAGGTCGTCAAAAAAACCGTCGTGTTGAATTCCAAATTACAAAATAAGGGTTTCGTATATGCTGAAAAATATTTTAAAAATATTGAATGACTCTTTATATTAAGTTATTATAATTATCTTATTAACTTATTATAAAATATTCAGTTCTTAAAATATTAAATGGAAATTCAGAATGTGGTTCTTTTTATGTGAAATTTTATATGAATAGTTACACCTTTTAAAGTACACATTCTTTAAAAATAAAAGAGTATTGTCTGTCCTTTGGCAGATAATACTCTTTTTTTTATCTTTTTGCTTTTATTTAAAAACAAAACGTTTTCCATGCTTAAGTTTGTCAGAATAGATTAAAATTTAACTTATTTTCCAAATTTAACATAGTGTGAATAATGTAACTCTTTTTTGTAATTATGTAAGCTTTTACATTAATAAAGGTATCACCTTTGCATAGTGAAAATAACTTCACAATTAAATTAAAATATATGAAAATTAAAAGCCTGCTTGCAACCCTTTCAATCGTATCGGTTGTTCTTTTTACCGGGTGTAAAAACGATGATTATGTTGCTATAAACGGAGGCCCCTGTCCGGTAGTGGTTTCTGTAACCCCATTAAGCGGTGCTACACTAGTTGGTCGAAAAAAAGTTAATTCGGTCATCGTTAGTGATCAGGCTGTCAGGACAAGTATTGTTACTGCTACCTTTAATAAAAAAATGGATCCTAAAACTATCAATGAATCTTCATTTACATTAAACGGAAATTCACCGGTTGCAGGAACTGTCACTTATACCGATTCAACTGCAACTTTTACTGCTTCAAGTAGATTTGTTGACAATACTACTTTTACGGCCCGTATTACTACTGCTGCAAAAGATTTAATGGGAAATGCCTTACAACAGGATTATGTATGGGTATTCAGTACAGGAACAACAATTTTGCCGGTTGTAGTAGCTACCAGCCCTTTCATGAATGAAACAGGGGTGGAATTAAACAAAACCATCGTTGCTAATTTTAGTGTTGCAATGGACCAGTCGACTATTACAAAAACGACTTTTACTCTTTCTAATGGTACTACATCTGTTGATGGTATTGTTTCAGGCTTAGGAAATAATGTATCTTTTGTACCAACAGTTGCTCTTAGTCCATTAACTGTTTATACTGCCAAGATTACAGCTGCTGTTAAGAATATGGATGGTATTTCAATTGCTAAAGACACAACATGGACATTTACAACAGTGAATGTTTTCAATTTAGATATTACTGCACTTAACGGTACGGTTGCGAAAAGTCCGAATGCAACAACTTACAACAGTGGTACGAATGTCATCCTTACTGCGAGCCCTGCAATAGGTTATACGTTCTCCTCATGGAGTGGTGATGCTACAGGTTCAAAAAATCCTTTAACGGTGAATATGAATTCAACTAAAAAAATAACCGCAAACTTTACATCGAATGCAACTAATTTTGCATTAAACATTAATTCAATAAACGGAACCGTATCTAAAAATCCTGACCAGTTAACGTATGTCAGTGGTGCGAATGTTGTTCTTACCCCAACTCCAAATGCAGGGTATACATTTACCTCGTGGAGCGGCGATGCTTCAGGGTCAGCAGTTCCATTGACTGTAAACATGAATGCAAATAAGAACATCACTGCCAACTATACTGCTTCTCAGGCAAATGGACCCGGTATTGTTGATTTAAAATCGGCTGCTGATTTTACAGTTTTATCTAAAACTGGAATCTCAACTATCGGAGTAACTTCCATAACCGGTAATATCGGAGTCAGCCCTGCTATGGCAACTGGATTAACCGGATTCTCATTAATCATGGATGCTACCAATCAATTCTCTACTTCCTTATATGTTATTGGAAAAGTATATGCTTCCGATTATACACTTGCTCCACCGTCAAAAATGACTACTGCCGTAAGTGACATGGAAAGTGCTTTTACTGCTGCAAACGGAATGACCACTACAGTCATTGTTGACAAAGGTGCCGGTAATATCAGTGGCATGACGTTGGCTCCGGGATTGTACAAATGGAGTACCGGCCTTTTAATCACCAATCAGGGTGTAACTCTTAGCGGTGGACCAAATGATACCTGGGTATTTCAAATTGCACAGGGACTTACAGTTGATAACACAGCGATCATTCATTTGACCGGAGGTGCACAGGCTAAAAACATATTCTGGATTACTGCTAAAGATGCAGTCATTGGATCAGATGTTATTTTCAGCGGAAATATCCTGAGCCAGACTCTTATTTCTTTGAATACCCGTGCAAAAGTAACCGGAAGGTTATTGGCTCAGTCGGCTGTTACATTAAATACCAGCATAGTAGTTGAACCTTAATTAAACGAATTTATCCCATATAAGGAGATTAAAAAATAATTCATAAGAATATGAAAACAAAAAATAGTTACAAAAAGGAATCGCGCTTTGCGCGGTTCCCTTATGCCCAAGGCATAAAAAGTCTAATCCTTTGCACCGTTATTATGATGGGCATTCAAACCCCTGTTCAGGCACAGGATTCAATACAGTATACTAAACCTTCGTGGTATTTTGGTGTTGCTGCAGGTGGAAATATAAATTTTTACCGTGGTTCAACCCAACAACTAAATGGTGAGCTGACAGTACCTACTACTTTTCATGATGGTAACGGCGTTGGACTTTTTCTTGCTCCACTGATCGAATACCGCCCCTCAAATTCAAGATGGGGTGTTATGCTTCAGGCAGGTTATGATAGTCGTAGAGGCGCTTTTAATGGCGTAAATACACCATGTAATTGCCCTGAAGACTTAATTACCGATTTAAGTTATATAACTATTGAACCAAGCGTACGTCTTGCTCCATTCAAATCAGATTTCTATTTGTATGCAGGTCCACGTTTTGCTTTCAACATCAATAAATCATTTACTTACAAACTGGGAATTAATCCGGCTTATCCCGATCAAATCCCGACTGCTGATGTGAATGGTGATTTTAGTAATATCCACAATAACCTTATATCTATGCAAATTGGTGCAGGTTACGATATTCACCTGACCTCTGAAAACAAAAAGACTCAATTTGTATTATCCCCTTTTGTTTCTTTTCAACCTTATTTCGGACAAGACCCACGTAGCATTGAAACATGGAATATTACCACTGTAAGAGTGGGAGCAGCCTTGAAACTGGGAACAGGACATAAAATTGCTTCTCCGGTTAATACCGAAGCTTTTATTCCAACTGCTGTAACTCCTGAAGTAACATTCACAGTGAATTCACCTAAAAATATAGTAGCCGACCGCAATGTAAGGGAGATATTCCCGCTTCGCAATTATGTCTATTTCGATTTAGGTTCTACGGAAGTTCCTTCACGTTATGTGATACTCAAAAAAGATCAGGTAAGAGACTTTAAAGAAGACGATCTTGAAATGAATGCACCTCAAAATTTATCAGGTCGTTCAGAACGTCAAATGAAAGTTTATTACAACATTCTAAATATCCTTGGTGATCGTATGGGTAAAAACCCAACAACTACCGTCAAATTAGTAGGTTCTTCTCAACAAGGCCCTAAAGATGCCCGTGAAATGGCTGAATCAGTTAAATCGTATCTTGTAACAGTTTGGGATATTAAACCTTCAAGAATTGCAATCGAAGGGCGTGTTATTCCTGAATTCCCTGCACTTCAAAACGGAGGGACAAAAGAACTTGTTTTACTTCGCGAAGGTGATCGTCGTGTATCTATCCTAAGCAATTCACCTGCTTTATTAATGGAATTCCAGACAGGTCCTGATGCTCCTCTGAAACCGGTAACAATCAATGTCGTTCAGGAAGCACCGGTAGACAGTTATGTTTCATTCAGCAATGAAGGTGGAAACAAAGCTTTTACATCGTGGTATCTTGAAGTAACTGATGATGCCGGAAATGTTCAGAAATTTGGACCTTATACCGATGATCAGGTTAGCATCCCCGGTAAAACTATTTTAGGAACAACTCCTGAAGGGGATTATAAAGTGAAAATGATTGGTCAGACCAGGGATGGTAAATCAATTATCAAAGAAACAAATGTTCACATGGTACTTTGGGTTGCTCCTAAAGAAAGTGATGGCATGCGTTTCAGCGTGATCTATGAATTTAATAATTCAGTTGTAGCCAACAATTATCAGAAATATCTGACCGAAATAGTAATTCCTAAAATTACAAATGGCGCAAATGTAATTATTCATGGTCATGCCGATATCATTGGTGATTCACAATATAATCAAAATCTGTCATTAGCCCGTTCGAACAATGTAAGAGACATTTTAGAAAAGGGATTGAAAAAAGCACACTTAACAGGTGTTACTTTCCAGGTATTAGGATTTGGCGGAGACCAGAAATTATCTCCTTTCGAAAACAAATACCCAGAAGAACGCTCGTATAACCGTACTGTAATCATAGATATTATACCAAAAAATTAACCGTTCACTATATCTGTTTTGTTTTCTCTGATAAGACAGGGGCCGTTATGGCTCCTGTCTTTAATTTTTTAAAAAACCTGGTAGGGAGAAAGGAGTGAGGAGTAAGGAGTAAGTAAGTAAGAGGTAAGTAGAAGATAAAAACGTAGGTAGGTATAGTGTTTCGATAGGGCTCAAATGAGTAAATCGGAATGAACATTATACAAACCGTTGATTAATCCTTATTAGCTACCCTAAGTAGTTAAAATGTAAACGGGAGATTAGCTGGGACAGGTAATCAACAATGACACCAATTAACCAATTCCCCAATTAACCAACATAACGAAGAGACATTCCGATACAGGATCAACTGATCAACTAAATCCATTCTGTTTTTCTCCTGAAAACATTCATTATTGATTAGGCATAGATTAGGCATAGATTAGGCGTTGGTTGGGGGTTCATTGGGCCCCGACCCTCTGAAAACTCAATCAACCCCCAATAAAAATCCATAGAACCCCCAATGTCTATAAAACGGGAACAGGAGAATAGTAGAAGGAAGTAGATAGATGTTGGTAGTTGGTAGTTGGTAGTCAGTAGATGTAAGAAAGTAAAACCACAAACTTCAAACCACAAACTTCAAACCACAAACCTCAAACTTCAAACTTCAAACTCCCGACTTTCCAGCCTCTCAATATCTGTGAATCATGTAACATTTTATGGGAATTTTGTAATAAATTTGGTTGAAAATAGTACAATCTTTGTAACTTGAATTATTTTTGTAAAAAAACGGCAATCCATGAATAAAAAGCATAAACTATTAAAAATCAGTTCCATTATTTTGGGAGTTATGCTGATAATTGGTGTATGCATTATTTTATTGATTTCTCCGATCGCCAGGCATTTAATTGAAAAATATGATGAACAAATAACCGGTCGTAAGATTACATTAAGCAGGGTATACGTCAACCCCTTTACCGGATACTTTCATTGCAGCAACTTAAAGATTTTTGAATATAAAAGTGACAGCCTTTTCATTACGGCTAAAAGCGTCAATGTCGATATTTCAATCCATAAATTATTTTCTAAAACCCTTGAATTCTCAACAGTAACTCTGGTTGAACCAATAATAATGGTAGATGAAAACAAGAAGAAATTTAACTTTAATGACATTATTCTTAAATTCACTCCTAAAAAATCTAATAATAAACCATCAGGCATTCATGTAAATATACTTGGAATAAAAATAGTAAACGGAATTATTCATTACCGGGAACGATCAGTACCGGTGAACTACTATATTAAAAATCTTAATTTAGATTGTCCAGGAAAACGTTGGAATTCCGATTCCATTGATGTGAAATATTCTTTTCTTTCAGGAACCCGCAAAGGGGATATGAAAGGGGATTTTTCAATGAATGTAAAAAAACTGAATTACCGTTTAAATGTAATTGTTCATACGTTCGACTTAAAAGTATTGGAACCATACATCAAGGATTCAAAGAACTACGGTACTTTTTCGGCAAACCTTGAAGCCAATTTGAAAGCCAAGGGGAATTTCAAAGATGCCAACGACGTCACTTTTACCGGAATGGTAGCGATCAATCAATTTCATTTTGGTAAAAATACTAAAGATGATATTGGGGCGTTCAAGAAATTACAATTATCCATATTTCAACTCAGCCCAAAAGACAATAAATATCTTTTCGATTCAGTATCGCTTTCGCATCCATATTTCAAATACGAACGGTATGATGCGTTTGATAACATCCGTAAAATGTTTGTGAAGAAAGGCCCAAAACATTCAGGTATGGATGCAAATACGTCTTCATTTAATCTTTTAACAACAATAGGAAATTACATTGCTGTGATCTCGAAGAACTTCTTTCACAGTAATTATAAAATCAACCGATTGGCACTTTACAACGGCCATTTTATCTACAATGATTTTTCGTTGAATGAAAAGTTTGAAGTGGAAATAACACCGATTACTGTTATCTCCGATTCAATAGATAAAAATCAGGATAGGGCAACAATTACTTTCAACAGTAGCATCAAACCTTCAGGATCCATAAAGATCGGATTAAGTATTAATCCCAAAGATACAGGCGATTTTGATTTAAGTTATCATTTTCAACATCTACCGGTCACATTATTTAATCCCTATCTGATATCACTGACTTCCTATCCTTTGAACAGAGGAATTATTGATCTGAATGGTTTATGGCATGTACGAAAAAGTAATATTAAAAGTACAAACCACCTCGAAATTATTGATCCACGGGTAGCTGAACGTATTCATAAAAAAGATACAAAATGGTTCCCTGTGTGGCTCATTATGGCAATTGTTCGCGATCGTGGAAATGTAATTGATTATCAGATTCCAATAACTGGCAATCTGAAGAGTCCGAAATTCCATTTGAAAGATATTGTATTGAATGCACTTAAAAACATAATAGTCAAACCAGCAACAACTCCATATAGGATCAAGGTAAGAAACGTTGAAACCGAAATTGAAAAATCACTTTCCCTGAACTGGGAAATGCATACAAACGCTATCAGTAAAAATCAGGAGCAGTTTTTAAAAAAAATAGCCGACTTTCTGTCAAAAAATCCACAAGCTTCCATTGAAGTTCACCCACAACTATATATCAGGAAAGAAAAAGAGTATATTCTGCTTTTTGAGGCTAAGAAAAAGTACTTTATGGCTTCCCATCATAAAAATAATAAAACTTTTGATAGTAATGATTCAACTTTGGTGGAGAATATGTCTATCAAGGATATTCATTTTGTACGTTATTTAGATAAAAAAACAAAAGATCCTTTGGTATATACTGTTCAGGCAAAAAGTGAGTTGTTGTTAGGCTCAAATAAAATTGATGATAAATTAGAACATCTGAATAAAGAGCGTGAAAATGTATTTATGAATAGTTTCAGAAAGAAGGGTGTAGAGAAACAGGTCAAATTTAAACACTTTGAAAATGTAATTCCATTCAATGGGTATTCATTCTATAAAATAACTTACAAAGGAGATTTGCCGACCTCTTTACTAAAAGCCTACAGTAAAATGAACCAACTCAATAATGAAGATCCACGTAAAGAATATAAAAAGGA
>Ga0302285_10000966_pt1 | contig 15886 bp, 8 predicted proteins | sample III_Fen_E2_2_FD_200455 | JGI IMG/M metagenome (GOLD analysis project Ga0302285, IMG submission 200455) | Peat permafrost microbial communities from Stordalen Mire near Abisko, Sweden - III_Fen_E2_2 | ecosystem: Environmental > Terrestrial > Soil > Wetlands > Permafrost | place: Sweden: Abisko... | reverse complement strand
TTATTCATGCAGGTACGTTTATGACTAATATAAAAAATAATCCCCATGATAAATCAGGCGATCACTCTGCTTCATAAACAAACACAAATATTTGTCAGCAAATGAATGAGAGAGAAATAGCATATGATGGCTGTGATAGATCATATTAATAGTAATAACCCTTCATAACTACCAAAACAAAGTATCATAGTCTCCACTGAAAAAGTACAGAGTTGACTATAAAACTGTCAAATTGTCTATTGATTAATCGTTTAAACTAGCAATATTCTTTGCTGGGAAGGAATAATCAAGCAATATTACTATTCTGAAGATCGATAATCATATCTCAACTCATAAATTAGGGTTTCAATCCCTTTTGCAAATTCAACACAGTAACACAGAAACAACTGGAAACTATCTTCATTTTTCTCTTTTTTTCCTCATACATGCATCATTTGCAATTACCAGCCACTGAGATAAATCATTGGACAGTGTCGCCCTTAGGTGGAGCTAACACTGCTTCCAAAGGATTTCACCAAAACAGCAGTCTTCTTAAAAACAACTCCAAGAACAATAATCTTCCTGTTTCTCAATCTATGCCATCTACAACTTAAACCAACAACAAAAGGAAAGGTAAATCATTCAAATATTTCAAATGTGCTACTTCCGCCTTGATTGATGCTCCCATCTAAGCTGCTTTTTCTAATATTTGAAGTGCTAGCTCGCAGTACAATGCACACAAAATTTCCATCCATCGCATCACCTAAAATATCTAACTCGCAAGTGGAATCATTACGGAGTAGCGACGGAATGAGAGGCAGCACAGGGATGAATTGTTTCCCTTACGAAATGTCTAAAGGTGAGTAAGCAGTTGCTATGAAAATGAGTGATTAACATACGATGATATACAAGTAAAAAGTGATGAAGTAGAATTAAGTTATCAAAATGAGATTGTTTAAGAATGCTGAGCAGGATCAAACACACTTAGGGTTTGCATAAGCTAAATCGTCTTTGGATAACAGCAGAAGCACATCGATAATATCTGGGTTGCAAGGTATGAGGATATTAACACAGCAGAATAATAATAATAATGAGTAGACTATGAGTTTGTAAAGATAGACAATACAAGAAAACAACAACAGCAGTTTATTTATTGGAAAGAACACATCAACTGCTCCTTGCGTAGAAGCACCATCGTTAGCAGTGTCATACTAATAATAGCTGCTGTAAGTAACTACACGTTTATAAGATACATAGCTAAGAATGTATGGAATATCAGCGAAGAACAAAAAGAATATTAATCTCTTCAAAAGTAGTAATAATCCATTTAGTAGTAGTAATCCACCTGATCTGGAACAACTCAAAAACTCATAAGTTATTCTCTCAAACTATTCAACTCTTAGATAGCCATCTTAAGCTGTTGTAGCACCAGTAACTTAGCAGATTAAAACGAATAATCCATTTCGTTTACTTGAAGTCAGGGGATCAGCGAAAAGCAACAATAACAACAACAGTGGGTATATTTAATTATTATCAGTGAATGGTGTTTAGTAAGGGAATTCTAATCTTCTTGGAAGTTCATTACCTTCTTCTATTAGCACATCAAGCAGTCCTTTGCCGTTGAGTAATTTAAAAAGTTTATTAACTGGCAGTACAATGACTGGGAGTGCTTAGCCAAGTGAATCAATTGGGTAATTGAAAGGAATCATGGAGAAGAAATAATTCAAGGAAGATAGAGATAATGAAGATGTGGAAGCTATGAAAGGATAGGAGAACACTGTGAAAAGAGGAAATAAAGAGAGAGTGAAGTTTAGAATCCATGGAGAAGGAGAAGGCAATGATGCGGAGGAGGCTAAAAAGAATAATGGAAAGAATAATTTAACAGAGAATGTGAAGGTATTAAAAGATGATTGTAATCTAGCAGTGGAGGTTCTCAGAGAAAGTTTCAGTAGCTATGATGAAGATGAGAATGAAAGTGGTCTTGAGGAAGATCAATACAACAGCGAAGAAGAATATGAACAACTCTAGAACTCAGGGAAAGATGAAGATAAAAAGGAGATTTAAAATGAAGAAGAAGAAAAAGATATTGAAAAAACGATTAATTTCAAAGAACAACAATAGCGAGAAAGAGCAGAGAAGCGAGTTATTTCAACGATTATCAAATAGAATACTAAAGCTTAGAGTCATACTTCAAATACTTATGCCCCAATGTCATAACATCTCACGTTAACTTACAAGCAGCAAGAGCATTCTGTACACGTTTAAAACTAATCTGAGAGTATTCTTATGGATGTTTTCGATGAAGATTCCTGTAACGGGAAATATAATTGGCGCATCAACGATGTTTTGATAGGGGCTGGTTCGATGGGCAGGATATACAAAGTATTCTGCTCAAAAGCAGTGAAGAACTTCGCGCTGAAGGTTATTCAGCTCAGAGATGGTAGCTTTGAAGGCGATGAAGCGAAACATGCAATAAATGAAATGCTAATCTTGAGGAGACTCAGGAAATAGCCAGAAGTCATTCAATTGTATGATGCCTTTGCGTTGGAAAAATCTTCATGTAAGAGAATTTCTTGATTGTTCAATATTCTTCCTGATTTCTTATGTGTTTTTGTATGAATACAACAGTTAAGGCAATCGTTCTCGTGCTGGAATATTGCACTTGTAATCTATTAGAAATCGCTAGATTCCGTAAATCCACTAGCAAGCCATGGACGGAGGAACAACTAATGTGTATATTCAAGCAATTACTCGATGGCGTTGAGTCTCTAAAGTCAAAGAATGTCTGCCATCGAGATATTAAAACTCAGAATATTCTCTATTCTTCTATCGAGAATCGGTATAAACTCGGTGATTTCAGTGAAAGCAAAGTCATCGAGCATGGCCATGACCCGTAACAGCAAGAAAGCGAATAGCAGCAACCTGATGAAGGTGAACACAGCTTCAGAGGGACAATTAAATTTTTATCACCTGAATTATCCGTAGCGATGAAGCACAACTAAGATGTCTGCTTGTACAGTCCATATCTCAGTGATTTATATTCTCTTGGGATATTGTTTGTTGATCTGCTAGTTGGATAGAATATTATGTTCTAAGTAGCTCAGCAGCAAAGCATAGATGCAGAGAAGAACAAAGAGAAGGAGAAGAATAAGAATAATCACAACAAAAATAATCACTTTTCAGCGAATAAAATATATTTGAATACTATTATTGATTTCTGCAAGCAATCGATTGCAAAGAATGTGCTGCCTGCAGCTTGCGCTGTTATATTATCTCTGCTGAATGAAGTGCCATCGCAGAGAACAGAATACAAAAGGCTTATGACTAATTATGAACTTCGTAAAGATATTAGACATACTTAAGGAGGGAATGATAAAGAAATTGCACTGGTAATCGAGACAAAACGAGAGGATTAGATTAATGCATCGTAGATTAAAAGAGCTGAGAAACTGTTTGTAATCGCATAAGGCTATAAGCGAATACTCAAATTAGATCAAGCAATAGAAGAATACAAACAAGCTATGCAAGGTAATTAGTTTTAAATTATCTAATATTTTTAATGGCATGTATTCTTTGTCTTATTATCAAACAGTTGTCACGACTATGAAGACAAAGACAATACGCTCTAAGGCATTGTTTTAAATAGGCAAATGTTACCAGCGATTGGGGTAGTTCAAGAACAGCTTAGAGTTTTATTAGGATTGCTGTAATTTTAGGAAACAAATCTACAAACCGGAAAGCAGGAGAATGGGTAAACAAACAAACATAAATCAAGAAAGAATTTGAATTAGCTGTGTCTAAATGGTTAAATATTTATTATTTTGTTGTGACTTTATTCACAGGTGAAGCCTTGAACGCATTAGGTATTGCTAACTATAAACTTGGAAACTACTTGGAGGCTGAGAAGTAATACGAAGAGAGTCTGAAGATTGCTGAGAAGAAATACGGTGAGAGACACGTTGTGATTGCAAGCATGTACAACAATCTTGGTTCAGTGAATTTCAGTCTGCATCGATTCAACGAAGCGATCAGTAATTTCAAGAAATCTATGGACATCCTCAAGGCAATTAGATTAGATAAGAGCATACCAGAGACTCTCAGTAATCTCTCAGTAAGCCAACACCATCAAATAACGAATTATTTCAGTTTTCCTTTGCATTTTCATTAATTATTGTCTGCGATTATGTGTGCATTTAGATGGTTTACGCTGCGACTAAGGACATCCCTGCAGCAAAGAAAGGTTTATTGAGTGCTGAAGAATAGACGATTTAATATTTCGGGAAAGATTCAAGTAAACTCATAAATATCTACAAGAATCTTGGATAGATATTTAGTCTCTCAGCTGATAAAGCTTCCTAAGACAGCATAGAATAAGCCATAGAGTATCTACTTAAAGCAGAAGCACTAATTGCTAGCCATTATGGTACTGATCACTACACTCTCCCTGAAGTTTACAATTTACTAGGGGATGCATTTGTCCGCAAAGGAGATTACACCAAAGCCAGTGAATATCTCCTGAATAATTTAGAACAATTGCAGAAATCTAATAACTTTGCAGCTCTATGCTAGACATACTCTTCCCTCGCTGCACTTGAGGGTACTTAGAGTCATTTTGATAAAGCCTAGGAGTATTTCTAGAAAATACTGGATCTCAGTGAAGAAATCAATTTAGATGAAATCAAACAAGCTGATTATAATTACAATATCGCTTGTTTATGTCTCTACTAGAACAACGCACAAGAATCATTGGTGTATTTCTACAAAGCACTCAGCTTGTATAAGAATAATGACGATGATCACCCAAACATTCCGATTATTGAAACTAATATTGCCAAAATTAACAATAACTAGAGATGAAGGAGAGAAAAAGAGAGAGGTGGAGTTGAATTCAAAGAATAAGATGAAGTAATATGCATCTTCGAATAAGTTTCAATAATTGTATTGCACTTGATGATTGTTTAATAAACTGTATTTGTTCTGTATTTTTTTTGTTGGAATTATTGGCAAAAATGATTGGTTGGAAAAACCATTCAAATTGAATAGATTTGCAGTATTAGTTTATGATAATCCTTGATCTACATCAGATTTTTGAATAATGACGGCAGATAAGGCTCAACGATTTTAACTCTTTGGTTGTTTTAATAGTCCCTGATCAAAATATTCCCATGAGATAATTAGACTTCTATTAAAATTTTCTAGAGAACAACCTCTAAAATCAGATTTTTAGCTGTTTTATCGAGTAGGAGTATTCCCCAGATAAGTTAACACAAAAATAAGTTTATTGTAAGCACTCTATTTCTGATATATATCTCTCTCTCATATTGTTTGGTCATATACCTACCCAAGCACATCAGAAAATGATGCAATTCAAAGACATCTCCAAACTGAGGTTGAAGGAGGAGTTACTTTTGTCAATAAAATGCTCAATCAAGCTCAAACAAGAGAAAAAACCTATTATTCTTCAGTTCTTCAACTCCTACTTGAAGGTAGTAGAACTATCAACACACAAATTGCGAAAATAGTCAACCCACAACAATTTCAAAATGGACATTACTTTTTTTCTCAAGAACAGGTGGTTGACGAAGCGTCTCTTAACTCCCTTGGGATCATCCCCATCTCTGATTACATCAGGATCGAATGGATAATTCGTGAAGGATCAGAGACACAGAATGCATTTGATCGATGCGAAGGCTTTCACATTGACAAAGATGATATCTACGCATTATCCAAAGCAGCCTAAGAAAAAGAATCTGCGAGTTAACTTGACCCTTTAGTTTCATAGAATTCCAAAGGAGACTACGATTGGAAACAGAAATCACGCACGATTAGTGAGCACAACGATAAACTAAGGAATTCCCATCAGAATCTAGATGGCAAATGTGAATCAGCGTTTAAGTAGAATTTAGCTGAAATTGAGCTCTTTGAGGTATCTCAACTCAAGAAAGCGTACAATTACTTTGCACCGCGCGTGATAATGAAATAGTTCCATGATCACTACAAAGCAATCAAAAAATTAGGCAAAGGATCATTTGCTTCTGTAAACAATTTAGATTATTTTAAAGGTAAAGGGTGTTGTTGATGTTTGGTTTGTTTCTTCAAAGGTTTATTTGGTGTCGCACAGAGAAACTGGAAAATAACTTGCTATTAAAGCATTTTTGAAAGATAAACTCTACTTAGAAGATAAAGGGCCTGTATAAAAATGATATTTTGTTTGTTGATAATACTTTACCTTTACCTTGTAACTTAATTTGATATTTTCGTTTGAACTTGAAATCACTAAAAGGAAGCATTCTTCAATGAGATTAACATCATGAAGTAAATAAATCACTACCATCTACTCAAACTTTATGAAGTCTGGGAGAGTACGCATAGTTTCTATTACGTGATTGAGCTTGCAAATGGAGGATCGTTTATGGATCGGATATAGCAAGCAAAGAGATCGAAAAGGAAGGGTGGTTTGGATAAAGAAGGTGCATTTAGTGAGATCGAAATCAAATCATATTTAAAGTAGATGCTAGAAGGGATTTAGCATCTGAAAGAGAAGAGAATTCTGCATAGAGATATCAAACCAGATAATATACTTCTCAGAAAGATTGCTCTCCCTAATCAAAAGGCACAAAATAGCAAATAATCCGAGGGAAATCAGCAGCATCAGCAGCAGTAGTAGTCATATTAGTATGAAGTACTTCTAGTTGATTTCGGTTTGGGTTCTTCATTAGATGTCAGAGAGTTTCTATTTCCGAAATGTGGTACTCCAGGGTATGTAGCACCGGAGATTATTAACCTCAAAGGAGATCTCTCCAAAGTAATCTCCTGAACTTTGACTTTTTGATCTAAATTATCCTGTTTTTGGTTTTTTCTCAAGGCCAAATACTCAACTCAATGCGATGTATTCTCAGTTGGTGCTGTGTTCTACTTCATGTAAGAACCAACATCCATCCCTTCTTGAGTTTGGCTTTTTTTCTTCTCAAACTGATAATTTGTTTTGTCAAGGCTAACTTTGAAGCCGTTATTTTTAGGGTCTTCTACAAAAGAAACCATCGATATGAACAAAAAATGCTTGATAGACTTTAACATCCCCGAACTCAAAGATTATGATAAAGAAAGTAAGGAAATAAGAGTACATTTCAACATTGTGCTGAATTACAGCATTAATTCAAATAATATCTAATCCTTTTGTGTTTGTGTTGTGTTTCTCAGCAATCGATTTACTCCAGAAGATGCTAGAAAAAGAACCAAGCTGCAGAATAGACCCTAAATCAGCTTTAAAGCATCCATTCTTTAAGTGTCTCGATTAATTCTGCTTTGATGAAGATTTTATTGTCCCTGAGGATACACCGACATAGATCTCCAAGACACTGAAGTAGTTCAGCTAAGAGTAAATGACAACATTTTATTTGAAATTCTCTAAAATATTCTTAATTTTGTCAGAACATTTGACATGTCAAAGATAAATTCCCTGATAAATAGCTCGATGAGATCGTCTTTGAGTACTAGCAACTAAGCTATTAATAAGAAAGAAGATCATAGTTCAATATTACTTCTCTCCTTTTTGAATAAAGAACCTATTAGCCCAGATATGACCAACAGAAGTTAATAATCTCCTTTACTTCAATTTGATCTACTTGGTCGATCTCCTAAACAGAATAATAGTAGTTTTTAAGAGTCATTTTCACTGACAGATAAGCATTTTGTGAATAAAAACTAAAATGTCTATGGAGATGTAACGAAACTCATGATTTCACAACATAGTTTTGAAACGGATAAGAATGGTTCTGATTCTGTTATTTCCAGACAGGAAAGTTAATTATCGAGTTAATCCAATTATTCTTTGAAAATGAAGGCGCATTATTTGAATGTGCCAAGTGGTGGAAGTAACAGAGATAGCTCTCCCAAGACGAAGAAGAAGTAATATCGATTTAGAACGAACACTATCGAAGAGAAACTGCAAGGATCCAACAACAACATTAATAATAATTTTAGTAATAATAATCCTAATAGCATTAACTTAACATTGAGCACTGTTATTGCAAATAACATTATCGATGGAAGAACAAAATCTCCTTCTCGATTCCGTGTTGATTTCGAGAAATCCCGAGCAAGTTACGATTAATTTGAACAAGCAATCCAATCAAATCGAACAGAAGAATCCACGAAGGAGCAAGACATAACTGGCAGTATTAATCGATCTCCTAAATTATTTGCCTCGAATAGACTTGGAATGAAGCAGAGAGATTAAATAATAGGCAGCTCTAAGTTCTGCCAAAAATAAGGCACACTTGAGGAATAGTTCTACAGTGAAATTTGAAAAATAATAACAAATCTAAATGTGCAATACTAAATGTTTAAAATCAATGTAAACTCTACGAGACAATGTGTTTAAAAATGAGTTATTACAGTCATAACATTTCCTCTTTTTAGAAGATTATTTATTTAGATTATTTGTACTCAACACAACAGACACATCTCTCACAACGCAGATAAAAAAGTCACTGCGATAAGAATTCCAAATAAGGCAATCAAAAAGTTTTTGTTTTCAATGTATTTGAAAATGTCGTTTTAACTTGGCACTGTGCGTGCAGGGAGAGTTGTGTTTTTAAGGGTCTTAAGGAGTTAAACACTGTCTAAAGTAGAAGAAGATTCAGTGCAGCTAGAAGAATCGTTGCTGGATGTTGCAGGACAAGAAGATTTAAATGGGCAAGCAGATTAGGTTGGTTATACTGGGGCTGTTTGTGCTGAAGTTGACGTTGTTGTGGCTGTTGTTGTTGAGCTTGTATTTGACTAAGTTTCATCTTTAGTTATTGATGATTTCTCTGTAGTTTATCTCTGTGTTTATTCTTGTTTCTTTTCAACCTTCTCCTCTTGAGCTGCACTAAAACTAGGAGCAGTGGTTGCTTGGACATTCACAACAGCTGGAATTTAATTTGAAGGAACCACTTCCTGAGCAATCTATGGCACTTCAGATCCTTTCACAGTTGGAGTAGCTACAGCAGCAACACTTGGAATGCCAGCAGATTCCTAAACAATTTCTTGCTTTTCGATTTTAGGAGGTTCTACTACCACAGGTGATTCAATAATTGCAGTTGGAATCTAAGTAACTTTCGTTTCTTCAACCCGAGGAGAAGAATCAATAGATGCCTTGAATGGAGATGCAGGTGCATATGATTATGAAGGCTATACTTCCGGTACAGGTTAGTGCACTTCAGGCTAGGCAACTTAATCAGGAAAAGTCTGTACAACAGGTGCTACAACTGCTACCTCAGCAATTTTTTCTGCTTCTTTTTTCTTCAGAACCTCAGCATCACGCAATAATTATTCTTATTTTGCAGCTTCTTCAGCTTATTCTTATTCTTCTCTTTGTTTTTGTTATTGAATAACATTGAGTCTTTCTTAGAATTTTTATTATTCAAGTTACTTTTTTTATTCATATCTCTACGCCCTTAAGAGATCTTCTTACTTCTATTGAGCAATGTAGTCAACTTTTGGAAACAAATAAATCAATAAATACAAAGGTTATCACTCAATATTCTTAGGATATTGCATGAATTCATCAAATAATTTAAGTTTACTGTCTTGAACGACATTTTGGAGAGTCGTTTATGAAGTGATTTAACTCTCAATAGGAAGATCGCCTATGGTGTCGTAGACAAGCGAGGATCCAGCTTGATCCTCATCTGAGAAGAATATCAAGGCTTCACCGTTTCCTAAAATAATTCTTTCAATGTCACCTGATTTAGAGTATGTCTCGTAGATGTCCTCGATCTTAATCTACTGAGTCAGACCCTGAATATGCACAATTCTATCTTCTTCTTCTCCAATATTCATTATTTTTTCTTTTTTTCTTCTTATGAAATTGTTCTATTTGTTCCTTTTATTGACTTTATTATTATTTTCCCTAATCACCCCAGAAATATATTAATACACACACAGACACTTCAAAATCCCTTTTTTTAGAACAGAAAAAGCTCTTACGTACTATTTGCACAAACACACTTTTCAACTTAGCTTCTGTCTTGTTTTGACAAAGCATTGAAACTATAATCAGAGCAGATGATTTCATTCCTCTTTTATCAGAAAAAATTGATTCAGCGAAATGGAAAATACAATGCTCCAAATGAAAACTTATTTTTAAGCTTCAAATTGATAATATTTAAAAAAAAGAGACTCTTAATCTTTATTGTAGTTTCTGTTTATTTTATGAAATAATTCCATAAGTTTATCATTTTTTTAGATTCGCTTTTGGAATCAAAAACAAATAGTAAATTAACTCTCATTTTTAGTATTTTATTCAAAAATTCACTTTAAAAAACTTTTAATGTTTTTTTTGAATATTTATTGTCAGAGCAATTCAATATTAAATAGTATTTGCTCCAATCCTGAAAATTACAATCATGTATTTGATGTTGGGAGGATCGAGATTTTCCAACTAATTTTTTCTTCTTCTATCGGGTTGCAGCTTGCTCACCTTTCATTCCTGAGAACACTTCTATTTAAATAATAGTTTTTTTTATGATTTTGCCTTGATTACTCAGGTGTTTTAAACATTTTAAACAACCAATAATCCTTTTCTAAAGAGAATACAAAACAATCAAGATAATTTAAAAATAAAAGAAAATAATTCAATTGCTGTTTTGCTAAAATTTTTAATCCTTTGTAAAGGTTCTTTTGTTGAATCGCTCTTGGATTCTGAATTTGCTTCTATTTGAACTAATAATTAACTTAAATGTTCGATTATTTGATTGATTTTTCAGTAGGGTAAGTTGCTGAATTAAGAATGCTTGCCAAAATGCAATGATTCTTTTAAAAACCTTTAACTTGCGCAATTAGCCCTTCGAATATTCGCTATCAAATTGATTTAAACATCATCACAATAGTTTCTCTCTCAAATTCAACTAGTTTTAAATATCTTTTTCAGAATGCATAGCTCAGTGTTCCTAACCATCTTAGTGGTTCTTTCCCTAGCTATGCCAGACTTTGTAAGCCTTGTAACTTCGAATTTCTCAGTCGTCGAGGCTGAGTTACTTTATTACAAACGAGTAGCTGATGAGGCAGAGAGATTTTAAAATTCACTAGTGGAAAGTCTCAAACATACATTTGAAGGAATGTATCCTTAACAAACTGATGGGTCTTCATCAGAAACAGAGCATTATCCAGCTCATTTAGCAAATAAAATAACTCACATGGCAGGGTTTAATAACTGTGGACACTTCGGGGAATGTATGAGATAGAGAGGAAATTCTAAGACAAAAGAAGAAGAGGAATGGCTGAAAATTGTACACTCTCAAGCATCATCGCTAACAGGAAGATTTGTCTCAAAGACGTCTAAAAATGAGATTCTCTTAGATCCAATAAACGATCGACTTTACTTGATTTCCATTGATAATAGGTTTCTATTCGCTGACAATCGCTCATATTCATGTACACTTTTCTTCCCTAAATTTCTTGAGTTTTACACATTTTTATCTCCAAAGATTTGAGCATAATGGAATTGCATGAAGAGCGCCTATTTGGAGGTGTGAGCTATGAGCGTGATGGCTAAATATAATGGTAGCTATGCACTTTGCATAAATTCAAGGGTGTCATTAGTGAAATATAATTTGATAGCTAAAGACACAGTTTTGCTGTTGTTTTTAGTGATGATTAGCATCGCACAAAAGTGAGAACATATTCATTTTCAGCTTTCTGCAGAAATTAGAACCATGCTACAACTGAAGAAGAGAATGCATTGATAAAGCTGATCTCAGAAGAATCATCGCAAGACAATTAGCAAAATAATTTTAAATAATATTATCAATAAAATTCTTAAAGAACGGACTTAGAATATCTTTTCAAAATAACCTAAAACACAAGATTCACAATAAATCCAAATAAAGATATAGTGCTAACAACTCAAGGAAGCGTTCTCAAGATAGGCTATTCTTCTAATATGATACTATTTGCTCCTCTTCACCATTCGTCGCTTCTTATGGCCATGCCGTTTCAGAATAATCTATCAAAAAACAACAAAAATAATAAATTCTAGCATTTTGAGTCTCCAAACTATAAGAGATAATCAGACCAGCATATCAACAACACAAATTATCAATCAAATGATTAAACTACTGTTACTAACGATGCACAGGAAGAAGTCTTTGATGTCCCACCTTCAATAAAAGCACTTCTCCCAAGTTTCTCTCAAACCGATAGAGATTATATTCAAATTCTTAACATACAAATTTTGCAACCCTTTGAAATTCATCATGCTCACGAGACTCACAAAGAAACCACAACCACTCAATTCATTGTCACACTTCTTAAGTACATCAAACTAGCTAGCAAACTTAAATAAAGGATTATGGTTTTGAGAATATTGTTTGCTTTTGAACAATGATTTTTGTTTGTTCGATGGCTCACTGCAGAGGTAATCACGAAGAGATATTCATTGAATGTGAAGCACACAAAGCCAGAGCAGATCATCCAGATATCGATTTCTCGAAGCATTATGCTCATGAAGAAGTCTAAACACTCTTCTCAAGGAATGTTACTTCAAAAGTAACTCATAAATTATATAAAACAAACTTCACAGGATTACAGGATTAGTTGAATTTTAAGGAACTTCAAACCCAGAAAATTTGGAGTTTAAAAGAAGAGAAAGAGAAAGAAAATTTCACTAAATACCCAGAAAAGTCCATATCTTTCTTCATTTCAATTATTTATAAACAATAAAACAGATTCGGAGCATCGATATCTTTAAAAACGAGTTATTCCCTTCTGTCAACACTGCCTACAACCATCGGTCTAAAAAAATGGTTATTAGCATCTTAGATTAGTATCTCATTTTACTGGATTTCTCTCTTCCTTCGATGATTTCCATAACTGACATTGAACCGAACAATTACTCCAAACTCGCCAAGGAAGGATTCCGTCTAAAGAAACTGCAGTTCTCTCATCAAGGGCACTTTCTCTGCTTTGTAAGCTTTAATCTTAATTATTTAGTTACTATTTTTAACTCCGACAAATTGAAAATAAGTAACAAGCAATTTATTCATTTTTTGAGAGCCAATAAAAATAAAAAAATAAATGAAAATACTCTTATTTTTTAACATTAATCACAAAAGTTAGCTGCAGATTCAGAACAGAGATCTGCACTGTTTCTTATGGAAATCGCTTCAACAGTTTCACATATTATCTCTTCTCAATTGCATGCTGGTTAGAAAGAATCGTTTTAAAAAAACCACTCATTTGATTTTTTTAAATTTTCTCGTAGACCTTTATCAAATCAAGGAAATCAGAGAACGTGTTAAATCTCGAGTCATTAAGGACTTTAGCACCTACGAAAAGGGTGAAGATTCAAATCAATTGTAGGCTAATATTTTTTTATTTTTTTAAGCATTGTGATATCGTCAATTCTCTAAAAATATTTTCCTAAAAAAATATTAATTCTTCTTAACAATTTCCTTTGTTTTTCCTTGTTTTTCAGACACTCTGTGCTCTTATTGGAAGGTGGAGAAGTTGTGAGCATGAGTCTTTGCACTAATTGTTCAAATAAATTTAAAAAGAGTGTCATCAAGGAGTTGATGGACATCGCCTCAACAGCATTGATTTCTGTTGGTTTTTTGATTCTTTTCATCTTCGCTAGGACAGTCATGGCTTCCCACATCGACGAAGAAACAGAAGAAATATGAAAAAATTAAACAAAAGCATTTTTCACGAAATTCTGAGAATCAAATGTAATAAAAAATTGAGAAAGACAAAGTAATGCGTATTATTGTGAGAATTAGATGTTGTAATAGTAGACTGTTTCCTGTGGAAAAACGTTTTGTGCGAGAGAAGAAAATAAAGGATGGAAAAGATAAGATGATTTCAGGTTTGTTCTTAATTAGAGAGAAAGAAATTGTTTTAAGAGTTAGAAGACTTTAATTGTTTTTTTATGATAATTCAGAGGGAGAGAAAGAGAAAGAAAGAGGGATAACCTGTTACATACAGTGATAATTCATAAACAGTAAAAAAACCACAATATTTTTCCTCTAAAATCCCATCAAAACATCAACAGTTTTAGCTGGAAATAAAATCTATCCATAATAAAAGCCAGTAAAGAGTGGAACTAGCATGAAGTAGGATGTTGAAGCTAGAAATGAGGCAGTAACTTCATAGATGCCTGCTGAGGAGGTATCAACCACAACTACTGATAAAGCAACAACATTCGCTGCAACGAGAGCAGCAAAGATGTCAGCTATGAGTCGGATGCGAGATAGTGTAAAACTAACTCTATTCAAAGGCATTCCCAAAAAAATTAATCCAGAAAGCTCCCAAGATTCTGAACCCCTTCAGAATGAGTTTAGCACACCCAAACCCTTTGAGAGAAAAGAAGAAGTAACCATGCAAGAAGAGAGTTAAAAGGAAGATAATTTTTAAATTCATTCTGAAATGAGAAACTCAGTGGATATGTCTGATTCGAAAGACAAACTGGAATCAACTGCCTTGCACAAACAGCGATACAATTCGCTATGGAATGTGATCATTGAGTAAGATTTAGGATTTTAGATCTAGAAATGTTCTTATTTTATTGTGTTTTTTACTTGTAAAAACAGCGAAAGAGATCAAAAGACAACCCTTTCTCCATCACAATAAAGCTCTTCCCCTGAGAGACCTGCAATCAACAATTCGACTAGAATTTTCGAGGAAAACTACGAGCTCATGGGAGACAAACTTGGTGAAGGGTGTCATGGTGAAGTCAGGAAGTGCATTCATAAAATAACTAAAAAAGTCTATGCAGTTAAAATGATCCGAAACGGAGACACAGAGATCATTTTATCTTCCATAACTTCCTTCAAAATAGCGAAAAATCTCAACCACCCTGCAGTCATAAAGCCCAAGGAATTGTTTATAAACAGAGAAACGGAGAAAATCTACTATGTCATGGAGTTTTGCGAGTATGGATCATTGCAAGAATACATCGAAAATGCACTGAATATGTCACCAAGAAAAAGAGATAAAAATAGACCTCGACCACCGAGTATTGAGTTTAATGAAGATGAAGGGGAAGAAGGTGAGAAAGTTAAGAAGATGAAGAAACATGCAAAGAAAAGAAACAGTAATGGACATTGTGCGAGTGGATGCAGTACAGCAAAGCACAATAGCAGCACGCGAAAGAGAAAATCTAAGAGAACAGAGAAACCGTTTTTATTGAAGGAATTAGTAGTAAAATAGGAAGAAGATATTAAAGGAAATGAGGAGTTAGAAGATGAGAAAAGTAGTTAATGGGAAACACAAGTAGAAGAAGAAATGAAGGATGATAATACTGCTGCTGAAAGGATCTAAAAATAAGAATAAAATGATCCACTATGGCCATTGGAAAAACCTAAAAGCAGTGAAAAAATTTAGGGAATGATCGACAGCGAAACTGCAAAGAAAATTCTAAAGGAAATCCTTCTTGCTGTAAGTTACTTGCATTCTGAAGGTGTTTGCCATCGCGATCTCAAACCAGATAATATCCTCATCAGCAGCGATTGCAATAAAATCAAAATTATCGATTTTGAAATCAGCAAGCAATTCAAGTATTTCCGTCCAAATCATCAGGTACTTAAAGTCTGCGAGATGTGGACACGCACAGGGACTTAAGACTACATGGCTCCAGAAATGTTTGAATCAACTGGATACAGTGAATCCGTGGATATATGGGCGATCGGTGTGATTGCATATTTGTTGCTTACTGGGCGATTGCCATTTGATTAGGAATACATCAGCGATAAAGTTGAAGCCATAAGAAATTGCTCATATAACACTGATAATCTGAAGAATGTTGATGAAGTCCCGAAGGATTTCATTCGAAGAATGCTACGGAAAGAACCAACAGATCGACTTACTGCTGTAGAAGCGCTATCCCATCCTTGGTTTCTTGTAAACATAAATATTAACGAGCATATTG